>ERZ888423.23-NODE-23-length-127379-cov-15.687537_pt1 | contig 127379 bp, 135 predicted proteins | sample MGYA00520523_ERZ888423 | MGnify/ENA primary metagenome ERZ888423 (study PRJEB32303, sample SAMEA104408611) | aquatic metagenome | biome: Brackish water; feature: Pelagic; material: water | place: Baltic Sea | collected 2014-06-08T10:24:00 | depth 30,27 m ...
GATGAACTTCGACTTGGTGTTACACTAGATGATGAACTTCGACTTGGTGTTGAAACTGAAGGTCTGCTTCTGCTGGGTAGCGTATTGGTGTCCATAGGTTTCTCAGCATTCGGAGTCACTGATCTCGATGGGGCACTTGGAGTGGCACTCGTTCTGGAAGGCTCTTGCAATCTTGTTACATTCCCCCGAGTTGAAGCATTTTGATTCATCCCACTTTCTCTTTGGTATCCTGATTTATTCCTGTTTTCCTCTCCACTTTGTTGATTTACTTTAATGCTTCTATTACCTTGAGGAACGTTATTGGACGTAACACCTATGTTCCCAGTGGTGGGACTAAATCCAGGATTAGCCACTCTACTATTCCCTGTATTATTAGGTTTTTTTTCTAATGTTGTCCCTGTAATAATAGTTCGTTCACCTCCAGGCCTTCTAGTATCTGTTGAGCCATAGGTGTCCCCTGAATTAGAGTTGCCACCTACACGTTGGCGAGGACTATTTGCAGCTTTATTATACCGTTGTGACCCTTGGTAATCATTATTCCGAATCGATGAATGATTCGATGAGTATTTGGTATAGTTTCTATTACTGTAATAATTATGGGAATTGCCGTAATTACCATAGCCGCAATATGAATTTCGATAGGATCCGTAGGAATATACTGAATTGTGATGGCCCCAGTTAGACCCATAATAATTATTACAACCAGTATTTCCCCAAGAATATCCTCCATACCAACCATTATAGGAGTTGTAACCCATTCCCCAGCCACGATTAATTCTATAAGGTCTACCCCATGAATAGTAATTATAACTAGGGTAAACCCAAGGATCGTAATTCCATGAATTATATCCATACCAACTGTTAGCATAAGGATTTCGGTAATAGTTATTATCACCATAGCCACGACTGTAGCCGTCAGCGTAGCCGTTTTCATAGCTATATTCAAAATCTTCGTCTCTGAACCTACGTAGCTTTGTTTCATAATCATCATCGTCGATACCTGCATAATCTTCTGTGGGAATTGCTTCCTCATTATATAAAGGTTCAACTAAGTAATTTTCTTCTTTGGTAATTAGAGGTGTATAATTTTCAGGAGCCGGTTGTGGTTCATATTGTACAAATCGAATATCATCCGAAGGGCTATAATAAACATCATCATACGTGGATGTCGTCATTCTACTAGTAGAGCAACTAGCCGTAAAAAGGGCAAAGAGAGCAAGATTTATATATAATTTCATGATGCTAAAAATTTAATTTCACTTAACGGTTTAAATTTGCCGTTACATATAAATATTCAAGAAGCATACCAAAGACAACTTAAATGGCATTTGAAAAAGTAACTCGTGAGCAAGACTACTCTAAGTGGTATAATAATTTAGTAGAAGACGCAGACCTAGCACAGCACAGTAGCGTGAGAGGTTGCATGGTTATTAAGCCATACGGCTATGCTATTTGGGAAAAAATGCAATCTGAACTAGATCGAAGATTCAAAGAAACAGGGCACGAAAATGCCTATTTCCCGCTATTTGTACCAAAAAGTCTTTTTGAAGCAGAAGAAAAAAATGCGGAGGGCTTTGCCAAAGAATGTGCAGTAGTTACACATTACAGATTAGAAACAGATCCAGATAGACCAGGAAAACTTCGAGTAGACCCTAATGCAAAATTAGAAGAAGAGCTAATTGTAAGACCTACTAGTGAGGCAATTATATGGAATACGTACAAAGGTTGGATACAAAGCTATAGAGACCTTCCTCTACTTATTAATCAATGGGCCAATGTAGTTCGCTGGGAAATGAGAACAAGACTGTTCTTGAGAACAGCTGAATTTTTGTGGCAAGAAGGTCATACCGCTCATGCTACTAAAGCAGAAGCGCAAGAAGAAACAGATAAAATGGTTCGTGTATATGAGGAATTTTCAAGAAATATACTTGCTGTACCAACCATAATGGGACGAAAAACAGAGAGTGAGCGTTTTGCTGGAGCCGACGATACGCTATGTATAGAAGGACTAATGCAAGATGGCAAGGCTCTTCAAATGGGTACTTCTCACTTCTTGGGTCAGAATTTTGCAAAAGCGTTTGATGTAAAATTTGCCAATAAAGAAGGAAAACTAGAACATGTATGGGCTACTAGTTGGGGAGTAAGTACACGATTAATGGGAGCACTTATTATGTCGCATTCTGATGATGAAGGCTTGGTATTACCCCCAAACCTTGCTCCAATACAAGTAGTAATTGTGCCAATTTACAAAGGGCTAGAGCAACTTGATGCTATTAGTCAAAAAATAAATCCAATAATTCAGAACTTAAAATCTAAAGGAATAAGTGTAAAATTCGATGACCGAGATACACAGAAACCTGGTTTCAAGTTTGCTGAATGGGAACTAAAAGGAGTACCTGTGCGCATTGCAATAGGAAATCGAGATATCGAAAACGGGACGGTAGAAGTAGCGCGACGCGACACAAAAGAGAAGCAAATTCTTGATTTCACTGACATTGAAAATAAGATTGCAAATCTTCTAACTGCCATTCAAGAAGAGATGTATTTAAAAGCATTAAACTTCAGAGACAACCATGTTACCCTTGTGAATACTTGGGAAGAATTTCAAGACGTTTTAGAAACTAAAGGCGGCTTTATCTCGGCACATTGGGATGGCACAGCTGAAACAGAAGAACAAATAAAGCAAGCGACCAAAGCCACTATACGATGTATCCCTTTTGACAATACCCAAGAAGAAGGCACATGTGCATTCTCTGGCAAGCCGAGTAAGGAGCGCGTATTATTTGCCAAGGCCTATTAGACCAATATTTTACTTTTGAATTACAATAGTTCAAAAGCTATTTTGCATTGACGTTAACGATACTCCATAAAAAAGCCTTAGTGCAAATACAATAAGGCTTTTTTTATATTAATTCGTCAGACTATGCATCTAATGCCGCGGCACCACCAACAATTTCTAGTATTTCGGTAGTAATAGCAGCTTGACGAGCTTGATTATATTGAAGTTTAAGCTTAAATATCAAATCTCCAGCATTATCGGTTGCCTTATCCATAGCAACCATACGGCTTCCATGTTCGGAGGCTTGAGAGTCAAGCATTGTTCGGTATAGTTGAGTCTTTACAGCTCGTGGTATAATAGAGAATAACAACTCCGTTTTTGATGGTTCAAAAGTAAAATCTGAAGCGTATTTATTCCCTTCCATTGCCTTAGTTTGGAAAGCTTCAAGCTCAACAGGCAATAATTTTTCGGCCGTTACTATTTGCATTGCAGCATTTTTAAATTTATTGTAAACAATGCGAACTTCATCGTATTTCCCAGCCAAAAAATCCTGAATTACCACTTCTCCAATTCCAAAAACTTCATCGGAATTTAAGTCTAAGAACGCTTTCATATACTGTGTGTTCATATTTAGATTAGAACGTTTGAAATATTCATACGCTTTCTTTCCTAAGAACATTAGTTCTACGTTAGTGTTGATGTACTTTTTACCTAAAAGCACTTTTAACTCTTTGGTTATATTGGAATTAAACCCACCACAAAGTCCTCTATCACTAGAATTAACTATAAGCAGTACATTTTTAACCTCTCTATTCTCAAAGTATCCTTGAAGTGCTTGCTCATCTTTTGCTGCTTCTGCCAAATTTATCAATATCCCATTAAGCTTATCTGCATACGGTCTCATTTGAGTGATGGCATTTTGAGCTTTACGCAACTTAGTAGCTGAAACCACTTTCATGGCTTTGGTTATTTGCTGCGTAGATTGGGTACTCGCTATTCGGTTTCTTACTTCTTTAAGATTAGCCATTCCTATTAGTTATAGTTTTTAGCAATCTCTGCTCCTACTGTTTCGATAGTGCTAGTGATAGTGTCATCTAACTTACCTGCTGAAAGCGCATCTAAAACATCTTGATGATCAGAAGTCATTTTCATAAGAAATTCTTCTTCGAACTTTCTAACTTGATTTACAGGAACCGATTTAAGTAACCCTTTAGTTCCAAGGTATATAATCGCTACTTGCTTACCTACTGAAAGTGGTGAGAATTGAGGTTGTTTCAGAATCTCCACATTTCTAGCTCCTTTCTCAAGGACACCTTTAGTTGCAGCATCTAAGTCCGAACCAAATTTAGCAAATGCTTCTAACTCTCTATATTGCGCTTGATCTAGTTTCAACGTACCAGAAGTTTTTTTCATTGACTTTGTTTGGGCATTTCCCCCAACACGAGAAACTGAAATACCCACGTTAATGGCTGGACGAACACCAGAGTTGAACAAATCAGACTCTAGGAATATTTGACCATCGGTAATGGAAATTACGTTAGTTGGAATATAAGCAGAAACGTCACCAGCTTGTGTTTCGATAATAGGCAATGCTGTCAACGATCCTCCTCCTTTTACCAAATGTTTGATAGACGGGGGTAAATCATTCATCGCCTGCGCAATTCCATCATTGCTATTTACCTTGGCTGCTCTTTCTAACAAACGAGAGTGTAGGTAGAAAACGTCACCTGGATACGCTTCACGTCCTGGAGGTCTTTTCAATAGAAGAGACACCTCACGATAAGCTACAGCTTGCTTTGACAAATCATCATAGACTATAAGGGCTGGACGACCAGTATCTCTAAAGAATTCACCTATCGCAGCACCTGCCATTGGAGCATAAAACTGCATAGGTGCAGGATCTGCAGCCGTTGCAGCAACAACTACGGTATATGCCATAGCACCTTTTGCTTCAAGAGAATTTACTACTTGCTTAACTGTACTTGCTTTTTGACCACAAGCTACATATATACAGAATACGGGATTGCCCGCATCATAAAATTCTTTTTGATTAATAATTGTATCAATAGCAACCGCAGTTTTACCTGTTTGTCTGTCACCAATGATAAGCTCACGTTGACCACGACCAACTGGTATCATAGCATCGATTGCTTTGATTCCTGTTTGTAATGGCTCTGTAACTGGTTCACGGTAAATTACTCCCGGAGCTTTACGCTCAAGAGGCATTTCATATGTTTCACCCGTAATTGTGCCCTTACCATCTATAGGTTGGCCTAAGGTATTTACAACTCTACCTAACATACCTTCACCTACTTTAAGTGAAGCAATTCTGTTGGTTCTTTTTACGGTATCACCTTCTTTAATCTCAGTGGAACTACCCAAAAGTACGGCACCCACGTTATCTTCCTCTAAGTTAAGAACGATACCTTGTACTCCATTATCAAATTCGATAAGCTCTCCTGACTTTACTTGTGTCAATCCGTAAATACGAGCGATACCATCACCTACTTGTAGTACTGTGCCTACTTCTTCTAATTGAGCATCGGTTTTTACTCCTGCTAATTGCTCTTTTATTATACTAGAAACTTCGTCTGGTCTTATTGCAGCCATTATGTTGTTTTAATTATAAATTAATTGTTTTCTAATTTCTCTAAGTTCTTTTGACACGCTTTTATCTAGCAGCTTGTCTTCGTGCTTAATGATTATACCTCCAATAATAGTTGGATCCACTACATTTGTTATTTCGATATCACTCTTACCAATCAAAGTCTCCACATACTTTTTCATTTTTGCATGGGTAGCCTCATTCATAGGCATGGCAGATATCACAGTAGCACTTGCTATGCCTTTCATCTCTTTATATGAGGCGATGAAATTAGTAGCCACCATGTGTAGCTCTCCCTCTCTCTTTTTATCTACTAAGAAAGAAACAAAGCTTCGAGTTAACTCATTTGTATTTGCAAATACTTTGGTTAAGATAGCCTTTTTAGCCGCAGATGCCACTATTGGGTTATTAAGTAGGTTGGTAAGCTCTCTAGACTCTGAGCAAATTGTCGCTACGGCGTCCATGTCATTCTTAACTTCCTCCAGTTTACTCCCTACAATAGCTAGGTCTAACAATGATTTTGAATATCGTGATGCTATTCTGCTTGATGCCATAGGGTCTATTAATTAGCTGGTGATTGATTAAGGTAAGTATCTACTAAAGCCTGCTGGGCAGTTTTATCACTCAATTCTTTTCTTATCACTTTTTCAGCAATATCTATAGAAAGTTCACTCACATGCTTTTTAATATCAGCAAGGGCTTGATTTTTCTCCTTCTCTATCTCCGCTCTAGCGGCATTTATAAGTCGATTACTTTCATCAGTAGCTGAAAGTTTTGCGTCAGACATGATTTTCTCTTTCACCTCTCTCGCTTCTTTCAGTATTTGCTCACGTTCTAATCTGGCTTCAGCAAGCAGTTTTTCATTATCTGCTTTTAGTCCACTCATTTGAGCTTTCGCTTCTTCAGCTGATTTGAGCGAACGCTCGATAAACTCTTCTCTGTCTTTTAAAGCTTTGAGAATATCTTTCCACGCAAACTTTTTTAGCAGACCAAGTACCACCAAAAAGGCGATACTCGTCCATAACATTGTCCCAGGTTCAGGGGAAAGTGATAAAAGAATTACCATCTTACTGCCTAATTATCCTAGAACAACGAGTAGACATACAATCACCGCGAATAATGCCACACCTTCTACAAGTGCTGCTGCAACGATCATGTTTGCTCTTAAATCTCCTAAAGCCTCCGGCTGACGAGCCATGGACTCTAACGCTGATCCACCAATACGGCCAACACCAATACCAGCACCAATAGCGGCTAAACCTGCTCCAACACCAGCCCAACCAGCTGCAGCTGTCATTTCTAATAAAATTGAAAGTAATTCCATTTTTTTTGTTTTTATTTATTTGTTTGAATTTTGAATAATATACTTTTTAATGATGAGCTTCTTCAACAGCCGAGCCAAAATATAAGGCTGCCAAGAGAGTAAATACGTATGCTTGTAAAAATGCCACTAATAACTCAATGAAGTTCATGAAAATCATGAAAATTAATGACCCAGCTCCTACTCCGTATCCACCAGCAACACTTGATTCGCCAAATATGAAAATTAGGCTAACAAAAGCCAAGATAATAATGTGACCCGCTGTAATATTGGCAGTGAGTCGTATCATTAAAATTATAGGTTTTAGGAAAATTTGAAAGACTTCGATAGGCACCAAAATCAGTTTAATCGCAAAGGGTACATTTGGAGGCCAAAAGATATGCATCCAATATCCTTTGTTTGCATTTATGGTAGTTATTACAAATACACAAAGTGCTAAAATAACCGTAACTCCTATTGTCCCCATAATATTAAACCCTCCCACAAATGGTATAAGTCCTAACATATTTGCTAGCCAGATAAAGAAGAAAGTGGTAAGTAGAAAAGGCAAAAATTTATCGGCCTTTTTCTCACCAATCGAAGGTACAACAATATCGTCTCGAACAAATAAAACCAAGCTCTCTATGAGTGTTTGAACTCCGGATGGTGCTTGATTCTTATTCCTTTTGTACTTTCTAGCTGCCGTAACAAATAGTAAAAGAAGCAAAAATCCCGTAATAATAAATCCAAAAACTGATTTTGTTATTGACAGATCAAATGGTTTCAAAGTCGTGCTTGATACCTCACCGTTTTCCACGGATAAAGCACCATCTGTACCCACTTTAAATATATGCTCATCAACCATCACATAATTCTCATATTGATATGCGTGAGAAGTTAAACCTGGTATTTGCACTGGATTATGATAAAACTTGCTAGCCGAGAAGAATTTCAAACCATCATCTACCAACAAGATTGGAAGAGGAATGGAAATATGATTTTCACCAAATGATGCAATGTGCACTTGATGTTGGTCGGCAATGTGATGCATGATCATTTCACCTGCATTAAATGACTTCTTAGAATGTTCTTCTGAGCCACCAGACGCAAAAGCTGATCCAAAGAGTAAGAAGCTTACACCGAAAGCAAGAACTTTGAAAATTTTATTCCTCGTATGTGATTGAATTACAGACATTTACAATTTAATCTTCCCTTTATTTTAGGCTCGCAAGGTAAGCACTAATTCTTTATTTCCAAACATTGTTTTAAATAAAGAGTAAAATACTCTTTAGCCGCTTAAAATCCCACTAATCGTCCAAAAATCGACTGAAAATTGGTTGTAATAAATGCTAAAAATATACAGTTTAAAGACATTATCCTTCTAAAATAAACACTTGATCTGTTTTCGGTTGAGAAAAGATTTTAAGAGTTGAAACATTAACTTACTTAGACATGTCTATTATGAGCTTGTATAATACCAAGATTATAGCGGCCACACCTAGTCCCAAAGTAAATAGAGGATATTTATTATTCATATGACCGTCTAAATAATTACCAATCCAGACAAAAACTAGGATTGTAGCTACCATTTGAATAGCTAATCCGGAATATTTTAACCATTGCTTAGTAGATTTATGTTCTGGTTCACTTTTCATGTCCTTCGCAACTATGTCATTATATTATATACAAACAAGCTCATCGATATAGTATATATACAAGAACCAATATTTAGCCTTTATCATCAACTATACTTGCATTGGAGTCAATGTTCTTTGAATTACGCAATAATGAAACGAGCTCTCTTATTTCAAAAATTGTAAACACTAAATATAAGATCAGATAATATACGATGAACTCTGTAGCCTTAAATTCACTTAAAACTAAATAAGCAACGATATATAACACTGTCAAAAGCATTCTAAGACCAGTCCCTCCCATTACTCCTGTGAAAAATCGTGAATTAGACTCACTTGTAACCGCTTTTTGAGTTCGCTTTCCGATTAACAATCCCGCTATAAAATAAAAAAGTAATGCTGCCCAAAACCACCATTGCTCTTTAGCCTGTGAAAAATATAAAAATGCAGCGGTACAAACAGCTATAGCAGTGGTTATCACTATTAATTTGGGAACAAATCCTAATTTCATTTTATTTAAACTTTCTAATTAACATGAAGATGACACTAAATACAGCAAAAAAACTCCAGATAGCAAGAATATTGGTTCAGTTTCAAAATAACTATCTACCCAATCGCCACCATAAACCAAGATAATCACCAATGCTACTAACTGAAATCCAATTCCAGCGTAATTTTCCATAGAGTTTGGGTTTGTCTGTTTAGTCACCTCTTTATGAATCTATTTTACTTGAAAAATCGCTGCCCATTAAGCACGCTCCGTTAAGCTGGCCACCAATTTCAATCACTATTTTGGAAGTATTAATATCCCCATTAATAATGCCAGAAGCCTTCAAGAAAAGGGTGTCTACCACTTTAATACTTCCAGTTACAGTGCCGCTAATATCACACGATTTTGCTTTTATGTCACCAAGTATACTTCCGCTTTGACCGAGCACACATTTACCTTGAGTGGTAACGTTTCCTTTCACTTTCCCATCAATTCTTAGATCACCATTAGAAACTAAACTGCCTTCAATAGTTGTTCCTTCTCCTAGCACATTTAATTCTCCTGTTGGTTCCTTATTTTTTTCTTTTTTGCCTAACATATTTCTGTTTTAATTTTAAAAACTAATAAAGTCTAACGGATTTACGGCCACACCATTTTTCCATAACTCAAAGTGAAGGTGTGGACCTGATGTGAGTTCACCAGAGTTGCCAACGAGCGCTATTGCATCCCCAAAATTAACAACTGTGCCCTCTTTTTTAAGTATTACGGCATTGTGTTTGTATACCGAGATAAAATTATTTGGATGCTGAATAACCGCAGTATGTCCACCTGATGCCGTCCATCCACTAAATATGACAGTACCTTTTTGCACTGATATTACCGTAGATTTTGATTCTGCTACAATATCAATTGCCAAGTGTTTTTTGCCTACATTAAACGTATCACTTATAACTCCTTTAAGCGGAGACATAAAATTATAGATATGTTTTTCGCCACTAGCTGACCTCAGCGATATCTCGGATGCCGGTTTGTTGGAGGATGCTTCAGTGCCAACTTCAAGTATCGGATTATTATCGATAATTAAGTTGTTTGCAGTAGTATCATAATTAACATCCACATCTTCTCCTGCAAGGACCTTACTTAAAATTTCGGATTGCAAATTCAGTTGTGATAAGTTAAGTTCTAAGGAATCTATTTTTTGAATCATCTCAAATTGTTCCAAATTACTGTACTTTGAACTCTTAGTAGGGAAAATTCTATTTAATGGAGTATAAGCCAGGAGCATATAAATAACCGTACCAAATATGAATAATCCTACACAAAGAATTATCGCTAAATTAAGTGGTGTAAGGGTAACTGATAATTTTTCTTCCAAATTCTCATCCCTTCTCAGAATTATTCTGTACCTATTTCTGAAAGTAGTTGATATTTTTTTTCGGAAAGAACCCACTTTTTATTAATGATTGACGTATAATTAAAATATTTTTGCTGCTCTTCAGTTAATAAGCTAACAAAGGTAATACTAATACTAATAGTTTGAAAATAACTAAATACATAGCATTCATTTTACTATTAAGCATAGTAAGTAACGCACATGGACAGTCTAAAAAAGACCCGTGGGTGAAAAAGAATTGGGATAATATGATTGCTCGGTTCAATATTTATTTTAATGCAGATCAAAAAATGCAAACGGCTTTAGCTGACTTAGCGTTAAAGCAAAAGGATGAGTTTTTAGATTTTATTTCCATTTTCCCCTATGGCACTCTTGAAGATGCGAAGGCTTTAAGACCTGCTATGGAAGAAGTAATGAAAAAAGCTTCTAAAGTGATTCAGAATAAGCCTAGAAGTAAATGGGCTGATGATGCCTACTTTTTAATAGGTCAAACACAATTTTTTAGCGGCGATTATTTTTCTTCGATTGAAACCTTTCAATTTGTAAATACGAGCTCCACCGATGAGTACATTAAAGCTTTGAGTCAATTATGGCTTATGAAAAGCTATATACAACAAGAGAAATACGACGACGCCGAAGCTATCTATAGCGTATTAAAAGACACTAAATCAACTAACAAAGATTTCAAAACAGAGCTTAATCTTTCTGCTGGGGATCTACTTGTAAAGCAAAATAAAAAAAGCGAAGCCATTAAATTGCTAACTGCAGGCTTAGCCAGGCTTAAAAACAAAACCTTGCGTTATCGTACTAACTTTGTTCTTGGTCAACTTTATCTGGAAACTAAAAATTATAAGAAAGCTAGCGAAAGTTTTGTTAAAGTACTAAAAACTAACGCTCCTTATGAATATGTATTCCAAGCTAATTTAGGTTTAGCTAGGAGTACAGCAGAAGCCGGAGGGCAGGGAACTCAAAAAACCAAAAAATACTTAAAACGCATGCTCGATGATGATAAGAACATAGATTACTATGATCAGATATATTACGAGTTAGCAAAGCTTGAGTTCAGTGGGGATAATAATGATCAAGGACTTGCATATATGTTGCTTTCGTCTAGCACTTCCAAGAACAACAATACACAACGTACCAAGACCTATTTGTATCTGGCAGACTACTTTTTCAACGAAAGGAATTATGAAAAAGCCCAAGCCTATTATGATAGTACAGTTGCTATCATTCCTGAGAAGTATCCAGCTGTTGAAAAAATCAAAGCGAAGCACACTGTACTTTCCAAACTGATTGAAAATATTGAGACCATAAGAACACAAGACAGCTTAATTACACTTAGCAAGCTAGATAGAACTGAACTTGACAAACGAGTGGACAAGATGCTTGCATATGAACAAGAACAGGAGAGAAAAGCCAAAGAAGATGCTTTAGTAAAAGCTGAACTTGCAAAATCAATCTCACGGAATACCGGGGGTATGCCTGTACAAGATTTAAATCAATCTGGCAATATTTGGTATTTTTATAACATGAGTGCTGTTGGTCGTGGCTCTTCAGACTTTATTAGAACATGGGGAAACAGACAGCACAGCGATTTTTGGAGATTTATCAATAAAGGGTCTATGGGCAATGAACTAAAAGATAAGGAAGAGCAAAAGAAAGATGATGATGAAGAACAGCCTAACCTGCTAGCAGAAGACGAAGAGCAAAATGAAATATTAAAAGATGTAGCTGCAGATAAAAAGAAATTTTATGCAAATATTCCATTTACAGCGACCTCCCTACTTTTGGCCAATAAGCAAATAGCAGAAGCATATATGAGTAATGGTAAAATATACTTTGATGAACTGAGAGAATACAATGAAAGTAAAATCAATTTAAAAACATTACTTAAACGGTATCCTACCACTATTCACGAACCAGAAGCGCTATTTTATTTATCAAAAAACGAGACCGAACTAGGCGACACCGCTGAAGCAAAAAGATACGCAACTATGATTGCTGATCGATTTCCTGAAACGCTGTTTAATAATGTACTAAATGCTGTTGCCATTCAAGAAGACAACGCTGATGCCGATGCAATCCGTAAATATGAGGAAATGTATGAATCTTTTAAAGCAGAGAATTTCAACACCGCTCTTACTATTAAAAAAGAGATAGATATCAATTACCCTGGCAGTTCTATTCAAGGCAAAGTAGATTACCTATATGCCTTAACCATTGGAAAAACCAAAGGAAAAGAGGCTTACCTTAAAGAATTAGAAGTAGTTCAAGATGCCTATGCTGGTAATGAGATAGGGGATATTGCAGCCTATACTATACGAGTACTTACCACTGAAGTAACTGCAACTTCCAACACTATTTTCTCGGCAGAAGACGGTGTTTTTTACTATGCAATTACGGGGACCACCGATGACCCAAGTAAAGTAGAAGTGCAACTCACTGAATATAATGACCGATTTTTTCCGGGACGAAAAATGATTGTTCGTAGTATGATTTTCGATAATAAGCAGTTGTATTACATAAAGCAGTTTGAAACTCAAAAATTAGCACTAGATTATCATCAAGAGATGGAAAGAAACAAAGTATTCTTAACAGATGCAGACTTATCAGGAGCTAAATTTTATGCTATAACCGAGACTAATTTCAAAACATTAGTAACAAGCACCAAAGAAGCAGAATACATTCTATTTTTCAACCAAAAGTACAAATAAGCCTTATGGCATCAAAAAAACAAGCAGCTACGGATCACCTGTCATGGGTAATTAGATTATGGAAATGGCTGGGCGTAGCCGTCCTTATCGGTATATTATTCCTCGTAAGTATAAAAGTTGGCATATGGGGCGCGTTACCTGACACTACCGAGTTAGAAAATCCAAAAATTAAATTGGCCTCCGAAATATATTCATCTGACAATACTGTTTTGGGTAAAATGTTTTATCAAGAAGATAGAACAAATTGCGACTTTTCAGACATCCCACCCCATCTAAAAGATGCATTAATTGCTACAGAAGATGCCCGTTTTTACGAACACAGCGGTATAGATGCGAAAGCATTAATACGTGCTATTGTTCGACTAGGAAGAGACGGCGGAGGAAGCACTATAACGCAACAATTAGCATTAAATTTATTTCAAGAAAGAGCCGATAATTTCGCTTTTAGAATAATACAGAAAATAAAAGAATGGTTTTTAGCCATTGAAATCGAGAAACGATATACCAAGGATGAAATCATACTTATGTACTTCAACACAGTACCTTATGGCAACAGCTACGGTATAAAATCTGCATCCAAACGATATTTTAATAAAAAAACAAAAGACCTAACAATAGAAGAAGCTGCCGTACTAGTAGGTATGCTAAAAGCCAACACCTACTATAATCCAGTGCGTAACCCTGAAAATGCTACCCGCAGGCGTAACGTGGTGTTAAATCAGATGGAAAAATATAATTTTCTAGATGAACGAGAATGTGATAGTTTAAAAGAACTACCATTGGTAGTCAATCATAATTTTGTGGACCACAATAATGGTCTTGCCACTTACTTCCGATCCTACCTTGATCAGTGGATGAAAGATTGGACCCGCAAATATGAAGCAGAAACGGGAGTTAAATATAACATCTACGATGACGGACTTAAGATATACACTACGATAGATTCAAAGCTACAAGCATTTGCAGAAGAGGCAGTTTCCAAACATATGGCTAAGTTACAACAGCAATTTTGGAACGAAACCAAAGGAAGAGGTAGAGATCCTTTCTACAAAGAAGATGAGCAAGGAGACATGGTAGCTGACCCCGATTATCCCGCTCGAATGATAAAAAGCTCGCAGCGTTATCGTGATCTTAAACAAGCATATGGGAGCAATAAGGATTCTATCAATTACCATCTTAATAAACCAGTTAAAATGAGTTTATTCTCCTGGAAAGGTGACATTGATACCGTGTTAAGTCCGATGGATTCTCTGAAATATGTGAAGCAAATATTACACACCGGATTTATGAGCTTTGAGCCCCAAACCGGATTTATTAAGGCTTGGGTTGGAGGAATTAATCACACGCATTTTCAATATGATCACGTAAATAAAAAATCTGGTCGCCAAGTTGGCTCTACTTTTAAACCTTTTGTTTACGCCCGCGGCTTGGATGACGACAAGATTCAACCTTGTGAGGTGGAAAGCACCGGACCGGTAATCGTAGAATATGGGAATGGGATGAAATGGTCCCCACAAAACTCTGGCAAAACAGCTCCGGAACTTACTTTTTATCAGGGCTTACAACAATCCGTAAACACGATAACAGCTCGTATTATGAAACGACTTGGGCCTAATAGTGCCGAAGTCGTAAAACAAACTGCCGCTAATATGGGGATAGACGATAGTAAGTTCGAACCATATCCATCTATTTGTCTTGGCACCATGGATATTTCTGTATTTGAAATGGTTGGCGCCTATGGTACTTTTGTAAATGGGGGCACTTTTGTAGAGCCCATTTTTGTAACTAGGATAGAAGATAAGAATGGAAATGTACTAGAAGAATTTACGCCAAAACGACAAGAAGCACTTAGAATACAATCAGCGTATATAATATGTAAAATGCTTGAACGGGTGACCATGTCAGGAGGAACAGCGGCAAGACTAAGGCGCAATTACACCATACCCGGAGATGTGTCCATTGGAGGAAAAACAGGTACGACTCAGAATAACTCTGATGGCTGGTTTATGGGGATAACGCCAAACTTAGTGAGTGGATGTTGGGTTGGAGCGGATGAGCGAAATGTGCATTTTAGAAGTACCGCATTAGGTCAAGGCGCAAATATGGCATTGCCCATATTTGGCGAATACATGCAACGAATATATGCTAACTCCAAGATGAATTGGGGACGTGGTATATTCAAAGCACCAGATATTGAGATGACGATAGATCTTAATTGCGATAATTACGTGGGAGGGCAAAATAACAGTGATGCTGAAAATGCCGAAGGATCAGAAAACGACAAAGATTTATTTTAATTCCATAACTCCGCCTAAGTGGGGGCAACTAGCAAAATCTGTAACAGAGGTAAATTCCACCTCTGTTTTAGTATAACCATAGGTTTCGTCCATGGTTCTCATCTGATTTTGATCATTGGTAGTAGTTTCTATATCACTCATTTTGTACTGACATGGATGCTCATATCCACTTGCGTGCACTAATGCAATTAATTCTTTTTTAAAGTATTGTACATAATTAAACAAGCGTTCGGATTTTAAAGTAGGATCTATACCTGCTTGCAGCCATTTATTTTGTGTAGCTACGCCACTAGGGCATTTATTAGTATGACAAAGCTGAGCTTGAACACAACCAATACTCATCATTGCTTCACGCGCCACGTTAATAACGTCAGCACCCATCGCAAGAGCACGAGCAGCATTAGCAGGAAGTCCAAGTTTACCTGACGCTACAAATACAATTTTATTGGTTAGATTTCTTTCTTGAAAGATTTTATAAACAATAGAAAACCCATTAAAAAATGGCAAAGACATGTGGTCCGCAAAGCTTGGAGGAGCTGCACCAGTGCCACCTTCTCCCCCGTCTATGGTTATGAAATCTGGGCCTGATTTTCTAAGAACCATTTGGTCGGCGAGGGCGTGCCACAAGTGTGTTTTGCCTACGGCAGATTTTATTCCAACAGGCAAACCCGTTCTAGTGGCAATATCTTCAATAAGGTTTAATAAATCATCCATAGTATCGAAACACTTATGACTTGCTGGAGAGATTACATCTACGCCCATCTCCACTCCTCGTATTGCTGCAATTTCTGCTGTAATTTTAGCGCTAGGGAGCACTCCCCCTTTACCAGGCTTCGCCCCTTGCGATAGCTTAATTTCAATGGCGCGCACAAACGAATTGTTCTCTACTAGTCTCTCAAGCTTATCCAAGTCGAGATTCCCTTCATTACTCCTCACTCCAAAATAGGCAGTCCCGAATTGAAAAACTACATCGGCGCCAGTACTGTGATAAGGAGATAATCCTCCTTCGCCAGTGTTATGATAAGCACCTGCCTTATGAGCTCCCCTATTTAAGCTTTCAACTGCAGTTGCACTTAATGATCCAAAGCTCATAGCGGATATGTTCAATATACTCCTTGGCCTGAATGGTCTCTTTCTTCCATTTGCCAAACCCATTACTTTAGCACATGGCAAAAAATCAGGATTGGATATATTAATATGTCCTTCAGGCATTCGAAAAGGCCATAAATCTGGTTTAAGAAAATGGTAATTAGTCGCATAAAAATCTTGATCAGAACCAAAACCTTGATAATTATTTTCTAACTTAGACGAAGCATAAATCCATGAACGTTCTTTTCTATTAAACGGAAGTTCTTCTCTATTATTAGCAATGAAATACTGACGTATTTCAGGACCTATTTTTTCAGCCATGTATCGAATATGTCCGATAACTGGGAAATTATGGCTAATAGAATGCTTACGCTGCAAGACATCACGAACAGCTATAAGTAAAATAGTAATAAGCATCCATACCCCCCACGATAAGCTTCCCAAAAAGCTAAATATATCTTGCATCTGACAAATGTAAGGGAAATGAACGCGCATGATTTAGAAAGCTTGCAAAGACTTCTATCAGTATCAAATTCTAATTATTACTGAATCACAATTTCTAGTTTATACATGATTGATTGAACTTTCCAGTAATTTGGTAAATTTGAAAACCACATAACTCCTAAAAATGACGCAATCCAAAATTATTTTACTGCTCTTTTTCGCTTGTATAAGCTTTATATCACAAGCCAGTATCAAAGATTCATTATTTAAAAACCAACACATTGAGCTCAGTTTTGGCCAGTCATTATTGTTTATTTCCAACAGTAAACAAATTGACCTACGTCAGCAAGAAGCATTGGTTGTTCCAACTAATGCGATTTTATTTTTTGCAGAACTAAGGCCTCACAAGACCATGAGAATTCCTATATTTTTCAATTTAGCTACGGAAACGAAACAATTTATTATAGACGGCCAAACCTTAAGTGAGCGAGCTGCACCGACGATAGGTACCGGCTTAACATTTAAGGTTTTTGAATTCAAAATAGATTCCACCTCAAAAATTGAATTTGAAGCTGGCCCCTTAACTAGTGTATTATTTAATAAGAATAACAACTTACGTATAGCACCCATTATAGCCGGAAGATTAAGAATAATGCGAGGAGATAATTTTGTAATGTATGCAGGACTAAGCTATTCTTTGGGAATAAATGCTTTAGGATTACTTTACGGGACAGGTACAATATTCTAACAGTAACCGATAATTAGGAATAGGGCCGTTAGTACTGCTCATACCCGCTAAATTTTTCCTTTACGATTTTTACTTTTTCATTCGTCAGGTATTCTAAAAAAGCACCTGAAACAGGTGTTCGTTTCTTTCCTTTCAACCAAATTAGACTCCAAGTAGTTACAATAGGCAGTCCCTTAATGGGCACAATTTGTAACTCGTTTTTAGATAACTCATTTCGAATACCAATAAGTGGCATGATAGAATATCCTAAGCCTGCCAACAATGCTTGTTTTACGGCTCTACTTCCATAAAAAAACGAAATGTTTCGAAACATTCATTTACCAACGGGAGTGTTTTACTAATTCTCGAAAGTTTACTTATCGGTTACGTAGCAAACGCAAAACAAGCGGAAGGGATTAAACCATTCACCAACGATCTTTTTAAAGGATTTCTAGCTATTTTCCTTTTGGACATGGGAATTACGAGCGGCAGAAAATTAAAAGCTTTCTTCTCATTTGGATCTTTTCCTATTCTTTTCGCCATTTTCATCCCATTGTTTAACGGCTCATTAGTCGCCTTCATGAGCCAGTTGGTAACATCTGATATTACCAAACGATTCATGTTTGCAATTTCAGCCGCTAGTGCTTCTTATATAGCCGTACCTGCCGCTATGAAAATATCAGTCCCTAAAGCTAATCCAGGCCTTTTTCTACCCATGGCACTTGCAGTTACCTTCCCTATAAATATTACGATAGGCATGCCTATCTATTTTATGATTGCACAAAACTTTTAGTGGCTTAGCGTGAAAACAGAACTATTCTTCCCTAAAAAGGTTGTTTAGAATATGAACCGAACGGAAGATCTTTTGAAATTACGACCGAAGCTAAGACGCATTAAAAATGAATTAAACTCAACTTTAGTCGAAAAATTTCAAAACAGCACCTTACGTCCTATCCTTAAATTTCAGCACGATTTGCTTATGTTAGTCTTTCACACTTGCCTTATTAAGAATAAAATATTATTTGAGAATCTCAGCGAAAGTGAAAAGGAATCAACTCTAACCCAGCTTTTTCAAAAAGAGTTAGCATTTAGAAATCAATCCTTAGGAATAATAATTGGCCTATTTACCTTAGAGGAATATTCACACTTCGCGCAAGAACCAGGAGCTTATACTAAACGAATAACCGCAATGCTAAAACAGCGAATTTTAAGTACGTATGATTTAGTTTAAGTTACACGTTACTAGTCGAACTCCTCGATCAAGATTCCCATTTTACCTATTTGGGAATCTCGTACAGCTTGCATAAGTTGTGTTTGGTCACTCATCACAAAAGGACCATATTGAGCAACTGGTTCATTAAGTGGTTCTCCACTTAGCACAATGTAACGTGTATTTGCAGTAGCATTTAATTGTATGGCATCACCATCTATATTATAAACTCCCATATCTTTAGTAAATAACTGTCCACCCGAAGTTTTAAGAGACCCTTCCAACACATACACAAGCACATTAAACCCGACAGAAATAGGAATATGTACATCTCCATCTTTGTCTAGTTCGCCTCTCAAAAGCAATTGAGGACTATAAGTAGGAGCCACGCCATCAGTGCCTTTGTAATGACCACTTACGACCCATATTTTACTTTTCTCCTCGATTACAAGTGGAGTTTCTTCCAGACTAATAGGTTTATAAAAAGGTGCATCCATTTTGTGTGCAGCGGGCGCATTCACCCAAAATTGTATAAACTCTAACTCTCCACCATTTTCAGCTAATTCCCGGGGGAAACGCTCGCTGTGTGTTATACCTCTTCCGGCAAACATCCATTGCGTACCCCCGGCTTGTACGGTTGCTTTTTCTCCAAGAGAATCTTGGTGATTTACCGCTCCTTTAAATATAAAAGTGACTGGCGAAAACCCTCTATGCGGATGCGGACCTACACCTAATTCTTGCGGTCGTTGTCCTCCTGGTAATATTTTATGCCAATGATGAATTAATAGAAATGGATCCAAATTTTCTAAACGTGCACTTGGTAGCGGTTGATCTAAAAGGTCTCCACCCATATTTACTTTGTCTGCAGGTATGACGTGTTTTATACTTCTATTATTCATTTTACTATGCTCTATTTAGTATAGTTTAAACACCTGTTTGTCTTTAAAGTTTGCGTTTTTTATGCTAGTGCAATTTGGATTGCTCTATTCCATTTAAGCATCTGATGTGGTTTGCTTTTTTCTTTTTATCCCACAGTCTAAAATTAGCTTGCACACCTTCTTCAGAATACGAACGCTCATGATGAACATGATAGACAATAGCCTTATTTTTCATTGACTTAAATTCAACCCCATGCTCAAGAAGCCTCCACTCTATATCATTATCCTCACCTACTCCGGCACGCAAATAATCAGCATCAAAGCCATTTACAGACAGTAAATCTTTTTTTGCTACACCCCAATTGCATCCAAGCAGCCCTTTGTTGCTTTTCAAAGCCAATGGTATAGGAAGTCGTAATCCTTCTTTTACTTTCTTAGAATCCGAGTATAGTAATGTACAAAAATTTAGTTGGCTCACATTGCGCTTCTCGAGCAATTTTTTACTAAAGGATTCTCCTAGCATCACTCTTCTACCAGCGTACATGTAACCTTCTTTTTTATGATTTTGGTACGCTCTTACAAAATGTTTATCTGGGATACAGTCGCCGTCAATAAATACCATAAAGTCATTATTCGTACTTAAAATAGCTTTATTTAACATACTGTTTTTTCGAAAACCAAGATCTTCCCTTTGATGAATGTGTTCTATACTAAATGTAAAATTTGCTGCAATCTCTTGCAAAAAGAGAACAGTTTCAGGATTATTATCATCTTCAGACAGCACTACGTCGAATCTTTTATCCGATTGATTTTGAAGACCTAACAAGATGAGGTTTAGATTTTCTAACGCCTTATAATATGATATGACAATAGTTATGTTTGAAGTCATAACTCCGTCGTATTGGTTGCCGTACTTGGCCTGTATCTCCTGTGCATACCAATAAGCAACTTACGAATTAATTGGTCTTTGCAAAGTCTATAATGCGTATGTGTAGGTTTTCTAAAAAGAGCACTTAGCTCATGCTTACTAAATTTCATATCTCCCAGCATGAGTGTTTCCAAAATATCTTCATCTTGCCAATTCATGGCAATTTTAAATTTTCGTAAGACAATATTATTGGTTAGCACTTCTTCGGGTTCTGGCTGAGGGCCTTCTTTTTTCCCTCGTTTTTCATTGATTAATCCATTTAAAAAAACAGCCAACTCCTTGTGCGTAGCTTCTTTAAAACCATCATATTCATCTTTGAGTAACCAAGCCTTAAGTTGTTCTTTACTTATCACCACACCTCCGGAGGCAAATAGCTCCATCATATACGTATCTCTAAAGTCAAAAGCGTATCGAGTTCTTCGTAGGATATCGTTCGTGGTCATGTTTAGAGAGCAAAGATAATAGAAAAACTAGGTTCGGTTGATTTCTTGCTATTCGTAATCCGCTCTTTGAATGACACTATTTCTTAATAGTATGGCATTCATCCATTACAATGAGACTCCTGTTTATTCCCAACACATCCCCTCCATGTGAATTAACCCTAAATCTTACTTAACTAGTTTTAAATTTACCACATACCTTTGCAGTCATGTCTCGTGTAGCCATTCATACGCTCGGATGCAAACTCAATTATTCTGAGAGCAGCACCATTGTTCGACAATTAGAATCTAATGGTTTTACCAAGGTAGATTTCAATGAAGAGTCTGATATATATATCATTAATACGTGCTCTGTAACTGACAATGCTGACAAGAAGTGTCGCACCACTGTTAAGGCGGTTTTAAAGCAAAACCCGGAAGCTTATGTCGTGGTAATAGGATGCTATGCTCAGCTTAAACCCAAAGAAATATCAGAAATTCCTGGGGTAGATATGGTTTTAGGCGCGGCAGAAAAGTTTAATATGATAGAACATTTGCATTCACTTCAAAAAGAAGAAAAAGCAATTGTATTTAATAAGAACATTAAAGAAACTCAAGAATTCGTGCCGGCATTTAGCTATGGTGACAGAACACGTAGTTTCTTAAAAGTCCAGGACGGTTGCGATTACTTTTGTTCGTTTTGCACTATACCACTTGCACGCGGCAAAAGCCGCAATGCCAGTATATCAGAAACAGTAGCTAAAGCCAAAGAGGTTGCTGCCACTAATATTAAAGAAGTTGTAATTACAGGCGTAAATATTGGTGACTTTGGGGCTGATCAAGACTATGCAGAGACGCTTTACGACCTACTTCTAGAGTTAGATAAAGTAGAAGGCATAGATCGCTATAGAATAAGTAGCATAGAACCAAATCTATTAACTAACGAAATCATTGATTTTGTGTCTGCCAGCGAGAAATTTGTGCCTCATTTTCATATACCTCTACAAAGTGGAGATGACGAAATTTTGTTAAAGATGAGACGAAAGTACCTCAGTGAACTTTATTCAGACAGAATTGCTCGGATCAAAAAAAGAATGCCTAATAGTTGCATAGGCGTCGATGTTATTGTGGGTTTCCCGGGAGAGACTGAAGAGCATTTCTTGAATACTTATAATTTTCTCAATGAATTAGACATTAGTTATTTGCATGTATTCCCTTATTCTGAAAGGAATAACACAACGGCTAAAAAGATGGAAGGTAAAGTGTCAAAAGCCATAAAAATGGAACGAGCAACGCGATTGCGTATTTTATCTGAAAAAAAGAAGCGTTATTTTTATGAAACTCAGCTAGGGAAATCCATGCAAGTTCTTTGGGAAGAAGAAAGACAAGGGACAAATATGCAAGGCTTTTCAGAAAACTATGTACGGTTTGAAGCGCCTTACGACAGCGCTAAAGTGAATACCATTGAAATCCTTAATTTTGACCAGATTAACGAAAGAGGCATGGCAAAAGCAAGCTTAAAAGAACATTTGCAGTAAGTTATATCGACCGTTCACTTCTATTTAACATATTCTTATTGTATAAAATCATAAGTTTTAATATTTCATCCCTTTATTCGCATTAGCAATAGGCACTAACTCCCAAAAGATAAAAAATGTATCCTACTTTATACGACGCCATATTAGATATTTTCGGTATCAGCATTCCCGCTTTCAAAATAGTTATGATGTTTGGATTTTGGGTTGCCGTCGCTTTTTTAGCAGCCAACTGGGTAATGACGCTTGAGTTAAAACGCTATGAAAAAGAAGGTAAAATACACGCTAGTCAACTTCCAAGAGTTGCTCCGAATCTTATTGTTGAATATATAAGTAATGGTGTGATTGGCTTCATCTTTGGATTTAAAATGGTTTATCTGGCTTTAAATTTTTCAAAACACGCAGGTAATCCGCAAGGATTTTTATTGTCAGGCGAAGGATCTTGGCTTTTTGGTATTCTTCTCGCAATAGCATTTATCGCCTATAAATTTTACGAGCTAAAAAATGAAAAGCCAATAGAAGAAGGAGAAATGTACACCGTACATCCTTACATGTTAATGGGCAACCTGACCTTAGTGGCTGCAATATCTGGCTTTGCAGGTGCTAAGTTATTCCATCACTTAGAATACTTTAGTCAACTTGTAGACGACCCAATGATTCTTTTTAGAGATCCTTTTAGTGGGTTAACTTACTTTGGAGGTTTAATAGGCGGGGGCATTGGCGTATTGTGGTATGCTGGTAAGAAAGGAATTAACTGGAAAAGCATGCTTGACGTAGGAGGACCTGCGGTGATACTTGGATATGGCATAGGAAGAATGGGTTGCCACATGAGTGGTGACGGAGACTGGGGGGTAGTAAATTTAGCCCCAAAACCGGGATGGTTAAATTGGTTACCTGATTGGGCTTGGTCATACTCTTACCCCAATAACGTACACGGCCTAATTTTAGAAAACCCTGTTTGGCCTACTCCGCTTTACGAAGTGATTATGGCCTTAATTATCTTTGGCATTTTGTGGTCAATCCGCAAAAAGTTTGTACCAGGAGTTTTGTTTGGCATTTATTTCATATTCGCAGGCATGGAGCGTTTTTTAATTGAAAAAATACGGGTAAACCCAGATCAATTTGATGGCGTAGCTTTTACCCAAGCAGAACTTATATCAATGACCATGATTATTGCAGGCATTGCCGGAATTATATACTTTAATAAAATTGCTAAAAATAAAAGCAACTAGCTTCTTAGTAAGCTTTCACCACAACTCATTCTGTTGAAAAGCAGAAGCCGATCTTATTTACGCTTCGCTTACACGTATCTTTTTCTTTTTAACCCTGGTGTTATTGGTTTTAGATAGAGCAACAGTCAATTGCGACCTGTGTATGCTGACAAACGTACAATCCAATTTAATTTCGATATGTCCTACTTCGTAGGGTTCCAAACCTGCTTGTTTTATAAATAAACCAGCGATATCTCCTTTCGAGATTTTATCCTTTTTACCTCCTGTAATAAATAGGGTGCACCATTCTGATGGTTTTAATTCCTTACCGCCTGCCAATTGTGCTATTTCTAATTCTGGCATGTATTCTGGCATATCAGCATTTTTTCGAGTGAGCACATACGCGGTTCCTTCACTATTCATACGTGCTGTTCTACCGTTGCGATGGGTAAATTCTTGCTCACGGTGAGGTAATTCATAGTGTATAATAAATTTGATTTCGGGTACGTCTATGCCTCTTGCCGCAAGATCTGTAGCAAGGAGCAACTGATGCGTGCCGTTTCTAAATTTTATCAAAGCACGTTCTCTATCTTTTTGTTCAAGACCTCCGTAAAAGAGCCCATGGGATATTCCTCTTTCTTGTAAAAAATCACTAATACCATTAATGGTATCTTTATAGTTACAAAAAATAATTCCAGGTTTGCTACCGATGGCTTTTAGGCTGTCTGCTAAACCTTTCAGCAAATCATCTCCTACAATTATTTGTTTGACCGTTAATTTGGGTACAGCATTGTGTAAATAATTAATCTGGGCAGGCTTTACAAGCCCTACGAATCCTGGCACATTTATTACTTGTGTTGCGCTGGTTAATACCTTTTTTTTTAGATTAGGTAATGCATCTAGCACTTCCATCATTTCACTTTCGAAGCCTATTTCTAAAGATTTATCAAACTCGTCAAGTACTAACATGTTAATAAACGAAGTATCAAAAGCTTCACGACGCAAGTGATCTGCGATACGACCAGGAGTTCCAACAAGAATAGCTGGACGTGTTTCAAAATCTCTGCGATCTTGTGACCCGCTGCGGCCTCCGTAAACAACGTTGGTTTTATAACCCGTACCCATGTTACGCAACACTTGCTCTATTTGTATAGCTAACTCTCTAGTAGGCGCTATTATCAATGCTTGTATTTCTTCTATTTCTGGAGACAATGAAGCAATAAGTGGCATTAGAAAGGCCACCGTTTTACCCGTGCCTGTTGGAGATAAGATAATCGTACCTTTATTTTCTGATATTACACCGAATGCTTCTTCTTGCATTGGGTTGAGCTGCTCAATGCCTAATTTAGCTAGTATTTCCGCTGATGATTTGATAACTGATGCCATATTTTATTAGTAAGAAATTAGCCGTTTCATATAGGGTTCAAAGTTATCCAAATATTAGAGCTAATCTGGTGCAGTTTTTATACTTACAGCTTTAAAAATTTTATTGAATTTGAAAGGGGATAAATAACATTCATAAAATGATGAACAATAGTATTATTGAAGCGTTTTTAAAATGAATGCACATTACTCAAAAGGGCCTAGTTGAGATGAATAGAATCGAAAGGCTAAATCTTATAAACTCATTATCAGGCATTAAACCGGCGAACTTAATCGGCACCATAAACGAAGACGGAACTGAAAACCTAGCTATATTTAGCTCTGTTGTGCATTTGGGCAGTAATCCAGCCTTATTTGGTTTTGTACTTCGTCCTAGAGGTGAAGTACGTCGACATACACATGAAAACATCCTAAGTACCGACGTCTACACTATCAATTTTGTACACACTTCTTTTATTAAGCAGGCACATTTCACTTCCATAAAAGCTAAAAGTAACGAAAGCGAATTTGTTCTAAGTGAATTAACGCCGGAATATATTGAGCACTTTCAGGCACCATTTGTCCAAGAGAGTACTGTTAAACTAGGGATGAGGTTTGTTGAAGAAATTCCCATCAAAACAAATGGCACAAGTTTAATCATTGGTCAAGTTGAACATATTCTAATTCCCGATCACATCATTTTAGACGGAGGTCATATTGACTTAGAAGCACTTGAAATTGCAGGAATAAGTGGGCTAAACACTTACTATTCGTTAAATAAAATCGCTCACTTACCTTATGTTCGAGAAGACAGTAAGATAACAGACCTTAGCTAGAAACAGGATTATTTAATACATAACGTACAAAAATGGATAACATAAAATATATAGAAAACGAAATTTCTGCGCTTAGAAATCAATTACAAAATCACCCGCTTTATCAAAATTTAAAGGATATAGAGGATGTGAAAATATTTATGGAGAATCATGTTTTTGCCGTATGGGATTTTATGTCATTATTGAAATCACTACAAGCTAAACTAACCAACATAAGTACCCCATGGACGCCAGCCAAGAAGCCCGCATTAGCTCGGTTTATTAACGAAATAGTGCACGGAGAAGAAAGTGACCTAAATGAGTTAGGCGAACCCAACAGTCATTTTGAAATGTATTTGGACGCAATGAAGCAACTTAATGCCAACGCAAATGAGATTACAAAACTTATTAAACTTATAGAAGAAGGAGAATCTGTAGATTTTGCATTAAACAAAATCACCATTGACGAACGTGTAGCAGATTTCGTTCGTTACTCTTTTTCTATCATTGAAACGGGGAAATCACATGTAGTAGCTTCAGCATTTACCTTTGGACGAGAAGATGTTATTCCAGATATGTTCATCGAAATTCTTAAAAATGCAGATTCAAAGAATCAACATTACGGCAAACTAAGATATTACTTGCGGCGGCATATAGATTTAGATGGAGATGAGCATGGACCTCTGTCATTGCAAATGATAAGTGCATTGTGTGAAGATGATGATTTAAAATGGAGTGAAACCCTAGAAGTTGCTAAAGAATCTTTAAAAAAAAGAGTTGCACTTTGGGATGCCATTAATGAACTTATTACTCAAAGTACATCTCAAAACCTAGCATAAAAATGCAACGAAGGGTTACCTATTAGCAGACGTCTAAATGTTCTAGTAACATTAAAGTTACAATAGATTAATTTCGTAAGCTTAACACAATCCTAATAATTGCAATCTAGTAATCTCGAAATATTCGAAGCCATTAGTCTTGAGCAAATGGACGAAGTTTCACTTATGAAAAGAGTGGACACTAAGTTTGTGGTGAATCAAGATATACTCCCAGAGTTATTGGCATCTCTAAAAAGCAATTACCGGATTCTAGAAATTGGAGGTAATCGAATGATGACCTATGATTCCACCTATTTTGACACTAGAGAAAATGACTTCTATCTTGCTCATCACAATAAAAGAACTAGTCGTGTAAAAGTTAGAATCAGGAACTACGTAGAATCAAATCTTTCATTTTTAGAAGTTAAGCTAAAAAATAATAAAGGATTGACCGTCAAAAAGAGGATTAAAATAAGTCAAGGCGAGAAGAAACTTAATTCTGAAGCTCTTTCTTTTATTGAACAAGCAACGCTGCAAAAATGGGAACTAAACCCTAAATTGACAAATAAATTCAACCGATTTACATTGGCTAGCACTTCAGAAAAAGAACGCGTAACTTTTGATTTAAATCTCGACTATAATGGAGTCATTCATAACCAAAAATTAGCTATTATCGAATTAAAACAAGAACGACTTAACCGCAATTCTACACTTTTTAAGGTCTTGAAATGCGCGTATATTCATCCCTATTCCATTAGCAAATACTGCATAGGAATGGCTATTTTACATCCCGACCTTAAACAAAACGTATTTAAACATAAACTTTTAACCTTAAATAAAATCACTTCGTAAATGACTGAATTCTTAAGTATCCCATTCTTCGACGACGACTTCTACAAAATGACGTTTCGCTTTTTATTGAATATATCTTTTTTAACCTTAATCATACGATGGCTATATTATGGAGCGACTAAGCGAAAAGATTATCTTTTTACCTATTACATGATCGGAATTATTGTATTTCTTTTATGTTTTACCCTTAAAAAGTATGAATTAGATATAGGTATGGCCCTAGGACTTTTTGCCATTTTTGGTATAATCCGTTACCGTACAGATGCTGTGCCTATTAAGGAAATGACTTACCTATTTGTGGTAATTGGTGTATCTGTGGTAAATTCTTTAGCCAACCAAAAAATGAGTTACGCGGAAATCCTAACGGCTAACATTTTAGTTGTACTGGCATTATATACCATCGAGCGCTTATGGTTTACACGAAATGTCAGTGTCAAAATAATTCAATATGAAAAAATAGAAAACATCAAGCCTGAGAACTCCGCTATACTAAGACAAGATTTAGAGGCAAGAACAGGTCTCAAAATAGAGAATATTAAAGTTGGGGATATCGACTTCTTAAAAGATTCTGCAACTATTATCATTACACATTATAACTAGAATAATGCTTGGGAACACCATTAAACTTTTGTTAACTACAATTATATTATGTTCAGGTATAACTTCATTATTTGCCCAAAGTGGAACTTATTATACTATCCAAGATTTAGAAACGTGGACATCTACACAAGTTAAATATAAAGTCAATAAAAAATTAGATTTTGCATTTGAAGAGCAGCTCAGGCTAAAAGACAATGCACGTAATATAGATCAATATTTCTCAGAAATAACAGCCAACTTTAACCTGAGTAAAAAGTTTAACCTCGGCTTAGGTTCACGATATATAAAAGAAAACGACAATATTGGCAAGAAACAAGGTTATGAAACTCATTTCAGATGGAATGCTGATTTGGGCTTTAAACATGAGATTAAAAACCTGGACTTAAAATACAGACTTAGTTATCAATCAAAAAACGAACTTAACATAACTAAAGCAGAAGGAGATACTGCACAAAATACGCTAAGATTTAAAATTGGGGCAGGCTATAATATAAAAAACTGGAAATTTGATCCAAAATTATCTGCAGAGGTTTTTAACCTGCGAAATAATAACGAAGGGTTAAACCGAGTACGATACACTGTCGGCACGGATTATAATTTTAAAAATGCGGGTGAGTTAGGCGCATACTATAGAATGGAAAAAGAACTGACAGGTGTATTCCGTAAAACGACGAATATTATTGGGATTCAATATGTATACACCATTAAAGCAAAAAAAATATGACTGCAAAAACCTTGAAATTTTCAGCACTTCTTCTAATAAGCATTTCATTCTTTTCTTGTAAAAAAGTAATTTTTGTTCCTGACGAAGAAGTTATAGTAGACCCTACTGGTGAGGGATCTGAAACACATGATAACGGCTTTCCTGCCAACTATGATGTGGTTTTCGATAATAGCAAAGTTCATAGAATTGAAATTGTATTTACCCCCGAAGAATGGACAGCCATGCAGGCTGACCTAAAAGTAAAGACTGCAGGAGGAGGAGGCCCTGGCGGGACATTTAGCACTGATAACCCTACCTATTTTCCGGCAGACATCTATTATAATAACTTAGTTTGGAAAGATGTAGGAGTACGTTACAAAGGTAATTCATCACTTAGAGCCAATAGCGGAAAACTGCCCATGCGTTTTGATTTTGACGAGTTTGAGGATGTGAATCCTGAAATCAAAGATCAACGCTTCTATGGATTTAAAGAATTATCCATGAGTAGTAATTACAATGACCCATCTGTCATGAGAGAGCATGTAGCTGATGAGTTATTCCGAGATTTTGGTGTGCCAGCAGTAAGAACTGTTTATTATGAAGTATATATTAATAAAGGAAGCGGACCTGAATATTACGGTGTATACACCATGTGCGAGATCATATCCGACACCTTCCTTGAAACGTATTTCGGCACCAAAACTGGAAACTGTTACAAGCCTGATGGTTCAGGTGCAGCTTTTGCTCAAACTGGATTTAACCTAGATCATTTTGAATTAAAGACAAATGAGGTACAAAACGATAAATCTGACGTGCAAAAAATGTTTAACTACCTACATGCTGACACAAGAATAACAAATACAGCACAATGGAGATCAGACTTAGAATCTGTCTTTGATGTGGATGGTTTCTTAAAATATCTTGCGGTAAATACGACTATACAAAATTGGGACACCTATGGAAGAATGACGCATAACTACTACTTGTATAATGATCCGACTATGGGTAAGTTAAGATGGATAGTTTGGGATAACAACGAAGCTTTTCAATCAGGCAAAATGGGAGGAGCTCTTCCATTTGACATGAGTGGTGTTGGGACTAATTGGCCACTCATAAGTTTTATAATCGCTGATGCAGACTACCTTAAAAGATATAAAAATTATATAAAATCCTTTGTAGAAACTACTTATACTACTAGTAGAATGACCAGCATTTTTGACCGCAACATGGCGTTACTTCAGAGTTCTGTTAATGCTGAACGCACAGGGTTTTCTTATGTCAATGGTCAGTTTAACAGTGCTGTTAGCACCTTAAAAACCCACAATAGCAGTAGAGTATCTGCAGCGAATTTGTTTGTTCAATAAGGTCAACTATCCTAAATTAGAAAATACAAACTCTTAAAAGAGAAAACACTTTTTTTTGTAAACATAATTTAAGAGGAATACCATTGGTTAGGCTAAATTTGCCTACCTAAAATATGCACTTAGTATTTTAGGTTTTATATAAGATATCAATAGCAAATGCATAGAACACATACGTGCGGCGAGCTTCGCACAAATCATATTGGCACTCAAGTTACCTTAAGCGGGTGGGTACAACGCAGAACAGACTTTGGCGCTTTAACCTTCATTGATCTACGTGATAGATATGGTATAACTCAACTTTCTTTTAACGAAGAGTATAACAAAGAGTTAAATGAAAAAGCCCGATCACTAGGACGTGAATTTGTAATAAAAGTTCACGGGGAAGTAATAGAGCGCAGTAGTAAAAATGACAAAATACCCACCGGTCATATAGAAATAAAAGTAACTGATTTTGAAATACTTAACGCTTCACTAACCCCCCCTTTTACCATAGAAGATGACACAGACGGAGGTGAAGAAATACGATTAAAATACCGCTATCTTGACTTACGTAGAAACGCCATTCAAAACAAGCTGATTTTAAGAAGTAAATTAAATAAAGCGGTTCGTGATTACCTCAATAATGCTGGGTTTATTGATGTTGAAACTCCCGTGCTTATCAAATCAACCCCTGAAGGAGCACGTGACTTTGTGGTACCTAGCAGAATGAATGAAGGCCAATATTACGCTTTACCGCAAAGCCCTCAAACATTCAAACAACTGCTTATGGTAAGCGGACTAGACAAATACTATCAGATTGTAAAATGTTTTAGAGACGAAGATTTTAGAGCAGACAGACAACCTGAGTTTACACAAATAGACTGTGAAATGTCATTTGTAGAACGCGAAGATATATTAAGCACATTTGAGGGAATGATACGCGATGTTTTTCAAAGCGTAAAAAGGATAGATCTTGGTCAAATACCTATTCTTACGTATGATGATGCAATGCAACGTTTTGGAAGTGATAAGCCAGACATGCGATTTGGGATGGAATTGGTAGACTTAGATGACGTAGCTAAAGGAAACGGGTTTAGCATTTTTGATAATGCAGAGAGCATTGTAGCTATAAATGTAAAAGGGGGTAATACGTACACGCGCAAAGAACTGGATGCTTTTACGGATTGGGTTAAACGACCTCAAATAGGAGCGCTAGGACTTATTTACTGTAGAGTAAATGAAGATGGAAGCCTAAAATCTTCGGTAGATAAGTTCTTTGACGAAACCAAACTAAAGCTTTGGGCTGACCAATGTGCTTCTGAAACTGGCGACTTGATACTAGTACTCAATGGCAAAACCGAGAAAGTACGTAAGCAAATGAATGAACTTCGCCTTCACGTTGGCGAATTACAAGGGCTAAGACCCAAAGATAAATTTGCTGCTTGCTGGGTAGTAGACTTTCCATTAGTAGAGTATGACGAAGAAAGTGGCAAATGGCATGCAATGCATCACCCCTTTACTTCACCTATACCTGCAGATAGAGACAAAATGCAATCTGATCCAGGAGCGGTAAAAGCAAACGCTTACGACATGGCCATAAATGGTATGGAAGTAGGTGGAGGCAGTATTAGAATACATGACAAACAGTTGCAAAAACGAATGTTTGATTTACTTGGATTTACCGAAGAAGAAGCTCAAGAGCAATTTGGTTTCTTAATGAATGCATTTGAATATGGAGCGCCACCACATGGCGGTATTGCTTTTGGTCTAGATAGACTTACAGCTATTCTTGCAGGCACCGATTCTATACGAGATGTAATTGCATTCCCTAAGAACAATATGGGTCGTGACATTATGATAGACGCTCCCGCACCTCTTAATGCTGATCAGAAAAAAGAATTAGGCATGTAAAAACTTAATCTAAACGATTAGCTTTAAACATCCCTTCCTGATATATACTATAGCACTCCGCTATTACGGGCAACATTTTTTCGCGCTGTATTTCATCAGTCTCGTTATTGACAAGTAGGTATTCTGCTTTTGTAAAATGTTTCATCAGTGTGTCTGATGTGCACGAGCAATAATCCTCGCTTAACAAGGGAAACCTAACAGCATATCCACCTAAATCATCTAGGCAAGTCGAAGTTAGAATAGCATGATCTTCTTCTTCCCAAGATACTCTGTTTGCTATTAATCGAGTCACAATAAGAATAAACACCAATGCTATCACTCCTATCGCTGTATACTTTTGCCACTTATTCGTCATTGTCTTATTTTTATGCAATATTATTCTATAAAAGTTAAATAAAACACCTTGTTTTGAGGAATAAATAGCACCTCTTATGCACGTAATAGCTGAAAATCCCGAACACTATGTTACCCAAATACCAGAAGATCGACAAGCCATCTTCAGTGCTTTACGAAAAGCCATATTGGATAATATGCCTGCGGGACTAGAAGAATGTATGAACTATGGAATGATAGGATATGTGGTTCCTAAAACCATATACCCAGCTGGTTATCATTGTTCTCCACAACTTCCACTTCCTTTTGTAAATCTTGCCTCGCAGAAAAACTTTATCGCATTTTATCACATGGGGATGTATGCCAATACTGAACTATACAATTGGTTTATAGCGGAATACGCCGAGCGCTGTAAATACAAGCTTGATATGGGCAAAAGCTGTATTCGATTTAAACGAATGGACGACATCCCTCTAGATTTAATTGGTGAACTAATGACTAAAATAAGCGTGCAAGATTGGATATCTATGTACGAAACTGCATTTATTAAAAAGAAGTGATTGAGATTTAATCTCTCGTGTTCTGCCCATCCAATTCAGTCAAAAAATCGACCAATTTCTCAACGGCCTTTCCCCTGTGACTAAGAGCCGACTTCTCTTCCATTGTCATTTCTGCAAAAGTTTCACTACGCCCTTCAGGCACAAAAATAGGATCGTACCCAAACCCATGAGCTCCTGATTCAACATGTGTTATCTCACCTTCGCATATCCCTTCAAATAGATATTCTTTACCCTCTATAATAAGGGCAATTACAGTTTTAAATCTTGCTTTTCTATTGGTATTATTTGCCAAATTTTTAAGCAATAAGTCCATATTATCTTCACTACTACGCTGCTCTCCAGCATAGCGCGCAGAATACACTCCAGGTGTCCCATTTAGCGCTTCTACTTCAAGCCCTGTATCATCTGCAAAACACGTTGAGTGTGTTTTCTCATATACCTGTCTAGCCTTTTGCAGCGCATTATGATCCAAGGTATCCCCTGTTTCTATCAGCTCATCGGGAAACATCAAAGGATTTAAGCCTTGGATGTCTAAATGAGGCAACTTGCTCTGTATTTCAGCAATCTTATTTTTATTTTGCGACGCAAAAATGATCTTCATGAACCACAAAGTAAGTAAATCATTATATTAAAAAAATGAATGAAATATAACTTTAGAAACAATCACGCCTTGTAAGATATATTTGAGGTAATTTACTCATCTTTGCTTCCTTATCGAACCAAGCACTCATACAACTACTCCGCCGCTTGCTGAACGCATTCGTCCTAAAACACTAGACGAAGTGGTGGGGCAACAACATATTATTGGACCCGGAAAGCCTTTAAGACGGGCTTTAGACAATGGGGGCATGTACTCGTGCATTTTTTGGGGGCCACCAGGCGTAGGAAAAACTACGTTAGCGCAGATTTTTTCGCATACCCTCAAGACACCATTCTTTAAACTTAGCGCTATAAATGCGGGGGTTAAAGATGTACGTGAAGTCATCGAAAAAGCGCAAAAAACCAAATTTATGGGTAGTGGCGGTAGTGCCATTTTATTTATTGATGAAATTCATCGGTTTAATAAAGGTCAACAAGATGCATTGTTAGGTGCAGTAGAGCAGGGCATTATTACCTTAATTGGAGCCACCACCGAAAATCCTAGCTTTGAAATTAATGCAGCACTCCTCTCTCGGTGCGAAGTTTTTGTCTTGGAATCACTCAAACTAGACGACTTAAAACAATTGGTGCGACATGCATGCAAAACCGATGTGCAACTCCTTCAAAAAAATATAACCATTAAGGAATGGGATGCTTTAGTCCGCATAAGTGGCGGAGATGGTCGTAAACTATTAAACGCCCTCGAAATAATAGTAAATTTTAAAGGAGGCAAACAAATCACTATAACCAACAAGTTGGTGGAAGATGCCGTTCAAAAAAAGCTAGCTATGTTTGATAAAGGTGGCGAGCAGCATTATGATATTATTTCAGCATTAATAAAATCTATACGAGGAAGCGATCCTAACGCGGCAGTTTATTACCTAGCCAGAATGATAGAAGGCGGTCAAGACCCTAAATTTATAGCCCGAAGACTACTTATCTCGGCAAGTGAAGATATTGGAATGGCAAATCCCAATGCTTTACTCCTTGCCAATACTGGATTTGAAGCTGTAACTAACATTGGTTATCCAGAGTGCAGAATAGTGCTTTCGCAACTCACTATATACTTAGCTACAAGCCCTAAAAGTAATGCCAGCTATATGGCCATTAACAAGGCTCAATCTCACATTAAACAAACAGGTGATTTACCTATACCGCTAAGCTTACGAAATGCCCCAACTAAACTTATGAAAGAATTGGATTACGGAAAAGGATATAAATACGCTCACGATTATCCGAACAACTTTGCTCAACAAGAATTTCTACCTACTGAAATCTCTAACTCGGTTTATTATGAACCTGGAGACAATCCTCCAGAGCAAAAAATAAAAGAAAGGCTTAAGTCTCTTTGGAAAGATAAATACGGCTATTAGATCAAGCCGTTTTTGCGAAATTATTCGTTAGGAGATGAGATTAATCTAATAGTTTAAGCTCAAGACGTTCTATCTTTTGCTTACTCGCTTCCACTATTTTAATTTCAAAATTATCAATGATGAATATTTCACCTGCGCTAGGTATTTCTTCCAGGTTGGCAACCACAAATCCGCCAAGCGTTTCATAATCTCCTTCAGGTATATTTAAATTATACTTTTCGTTTATTAGATCTACTTCTGTTTTGGCATTTAGCGAATATACACCATGTTCATCAATAACTGAATTAGGATCTTCAACCTCATCGTGCTCATCATCTATCTCGCCAAATATTTCTTCCATGATATCTTCTACCGTGATAATACCAGCGGTGCCACCATACTCATCTACGACCAATGCAATACTTTTTTGCGTTAAACTAAACTCATTTAGCATATCATTAGCTGATTTTGACTCATTGGTAATGAGAATTGGTATTAAAATAGATTTAATCGTTTTAGGCTTTTTATGCAAATCTAAGTGATGTGCATACCCGATAATATTATCCATATTATCCTTATAGACTAAAATTTTAGAGTGTTGTGAGGCAATAAACAATTGCTCTAATTCTTTCACTGTGCCGGATAACTCAATAGCTGTAATTGCAGTACGTGATACTAAACAGTCTCTAACTTTTACGTTACCAAAGTCTAATGCATTCTTTAAAATGTCGGTATCTACTTCATTATCTTCTCCATCCTGATTACTATGAGAAGACTGCGAGATAAAATGATCTAAATCAACTTTACTGAACTGAGGTGTTTGTTCTGTAAAATCCGATTTAAAAATTTTGCTTAAAATAGTGTTACTTAGCCAAATTACAAATTGTACTAGTGGCCATAACATAAAGTAGAAAACTTGAAACGGATATATAAGCACACTCAAAATACCACTTGGGTTGAGCCTAAAAAGTGCTTTTGGTAAAAATTCTGCAGTTACTACAACCACCAAAGTTGAAATTAGCGTAGCAATAATAAGTGCAGGCACAGGACCCACATAACTCTCAATTGTAGGACGCAATAGCTCTTCCATAAAGATACCGTATATAACCAAGGCTACATTGTTCCCTACTAAAATGGTACTTATAAATTTAGATGGATTTTTAAGATACCCTGAGCATATGCGTGCCCAACGTTTGCCTTGATTGCTTTTCAGTTCCACGCGCAACTTATTTGCCGTTATAAAAGCAATCTCCAATCCAGAGAAAAAACCTGATAAAATCAAAGTTATAATAACTATTGCAAGAGGCGACATCTATTGAGGGCAAAAATACGTGATTCCTTAATCATTGAGCTAATATATTGAATCTCCCTGAATTAAACACGCGAGCATGTTCAACTTAACGCAAATCAATTTCACGATAAATTTTTAATACCTTCGTTGGTAATCTTCATTAAAGTAAGAAGATTAAACACGTTTTAAAGCGAAATTACCTTCGGAATAGCGCCGATAGTTATTTTAAGTGCAAACGTAATACCATAACTTATTTTTAACTGCCACATGAAAAAAACACTATACCTCACCCTAATTATATCACTTACAGCACTCTCGTGTAAAAAAGATGCTCCAGTAGAAGAGCCAACCTTTGAAGTAATTCAAATTTTAACTGATTTTGGAAATATTTACCTCGATTTATACGAGGAGACACCTTTACATCAGCACAATTTTGATAGCTTGGTAAGAGCTGCATATTACGACAGTACTGAGTTTCATAGATGTGTCAATAATTTTGTCATTCAAGGAGGAAGTCCATCCAGTAAAGACGATAACAGAAATAATGACGGAAGTGGTAGCCCAGGATATACCTTACCCGCAGAGATTGACTCTTCAAGGTTCAAACACTTTTACGGCGCATTAGCTGCGGCTAGAAATGGCAACATGACCAACCCCAGTCGTAAATCTAGCGGATCACAGTTTTACATTGTAACCGACACAAGTGGGGCTCATTTTTTAGACGGTGAATACACCACTTTTGGTAAAGTTCTAGCGGGCATGGACGTTGCAAAAACTATCGAACGTCAACCTAAAAATTCTAATGGATTACCCAATGAGCGAATTAAAATGTACATTAAATACGTTAGCTTCACTCAACAAGAATTAAACGAACTTGGAATAACATTAAACTAAAATGAAAATAAGAATTCAAGGCGATTCCGTGCGATTTAGGCTTTCACAAACCGAAGTAACTGAGTTAGTACATCAAGGAGAAACTTGGTCTAAATGCCAATTCCCTATGGGTGAACTGATTTATGGTCTGATTACATCAGAAGATAAATCCATGACTTGTTTATTTGAGAGCGGAAAGATTACAGCCAAAATACCGAGGTCATTACTGCACATGTGGGACACCGATAATCTAGTAGGATTTGATGCTCAAGCTGACGGGCTTTTTATCCTTGTTGAAAAAGATTGGCAGTGTCTTAAACCACGAGCTAATGAAGACGAAACTAATCTGTATGTAAATCCGCAGACGCTTTAGGTCACAATAGCAGAAAATATGAATGAAGGTCTACATCATATCAAAATTACCAAAATCAAGAACGGAGAAATCCAAGCACATGATGATGTAGTAGCAGTAGAAGCGCCATTAGAAATTCAAATTCAACATGTTAACGAGCAGAAACCTACGGCCATTTCTGTCACTATGCGTACTCCAGGCGAAGATGAAGAACTTGCTCTAGGCTTTTTATTTACCGAAGGTTTATTGCAAGCGTACTCGCAAGTTAAGGCGGTAAAATACTTAGGCGATAACATTGTTAAAATCTACTTAAACAAAGATGTAAAAATCGAACTGCAAAAGGCAGAACGAAATTTTTACACAACGAGTAGTTGCGGAGTTTGTGGTAAGGCCAGCATTGAGGCAATACATACCAAAACACAATTCCAATTTAAAAACAAGTTAGTCCTTCAAGATTCTGTTCTATATGGCTTGAAACAAACCTTAACCAACAGGCAATCCTTATTTACGGCTTCTGGGGGGATTCATGCAGCGGCACTTTTTAGTTTAGACGGGGTATTAGAAATCATGCATGAAGATGTTGGCAGACACAATGCATTGGATAAAGTGATAGGCGAATCGTTTAGAAAAAATGGGTTACCCTTAGAGGACAAAATTCTTCTTTTGAGTGGTAGAGCTAGTTTTGAATTGGTACAAAAAGCAACTATGGCTGGTATTTCAACCATCATATCCGTAGGAGCACCTAGCAGTTTAGCTGTAGATTTGGCACGAGAAAATGGACAGACTCTAATCGGCTTTCTAAAAGAGAATAGCTATAATATCTATAGCTAATGAAACGTATATTTTTAAGGATAAACCTTTCTAATTTTACATAACACTTCCCTCATTGCTTTTTTAGTGAATCAAATCATTTAACTACTTTTGAAATTCACAATGTCTACCCAAAAAATAGAAATAGAAAACTTTGACTACACTGGTCTTATTCTCAAAGAACCTAAAGAAAAAGCAGTAGGTATCCCAGCTATTATTTCTTCGGTAAAGCATATGGCCAAGTACATGGATCCTATTGATGCATTTAAACTGAGCCTAAAAATAAATCAAAAAGGTGGATTTGATTGCCCCGGTTGTGCATGGCCAGACCCAGACGATGATCGATCTGCCATAGGCGAATACTGCGAAAACGGCATAAAAGCAATTGCCGAAGAAGCAACTAAAAAGTCATTAACTGCAGAATATTTCGCAAATCATTCCGTTGCTGAAATTTCTAAATTATCCGACTTTGAGATAGGCAAGTTGGGAAGGCTAACTGAGCCTATGATATTGAAAAATGGCGCTACACATTACGAACCTATCCAATGGGAAGATGCTTTTTCATTAATTGCTAAAGAACTAAATGCGCTAGCGACCCCAGACGACGCAATATTCTATACCAGTGGCCGAACCAGTAATGAAGCCGCATACTTATACCAACTTTTTATTAGAGCTTTTGGCACAAACAACCTGCCCGATTGCTCTAACATGTGCCACGAAAGTAGCGGAGTAGGTTTATCTGAAACGTTAGGCATTGGCAAAGGATCCGTTACCTTAAATGATTTATATGAGGCCGAAGTGATCATGGTAATGGGACAAAACCCGGGAACAAATCACCCTCGTATGCTCGGAGCATTAGAAAAATGCAAAGAAAATGGAGGAAAGATAATTACCGTAAATCCAATTCCAGAGGCGGGTATGGTAAATTTCATAGATCCACAATCCCCTATGAGTATTTTAAAAGGAGGAACATCGCTAACGGATCTATATGTACCTATTAAAGTCAATGGAGATGTAGCATTTTTAAAAGCCATAATGCTGTTACTCCTCGCAAAAGAAGATGCAGGAGAAAATATTTTTGATCACGCATTTATTTCAAGCTACACTTCACATTACGAAGCACTTATCGCGGATTTAAGAACCTATACTATCCATGAATGTGCAGATGAAAGCGGGGTTAATTTAATCCTTATTAAAGAAGCTGCTAATATGCTTGCCGCTAACCAAAAAATTATCATTTGCTGGGCTATGGGCTTAACCCAGCATGAAAATGGTGTTAGCAATATTCAAGAAATTGTCAATCTACTTTTACTAAGAGGCGCCATTGGTAAACCCGGTGCTGGCACATGTCCTGTGCGAGGTCACAGCAATGTGCAAGGCGATAGAACCATGGGGATATGGGAAGCACCAAAAGCAGCATTTCTGAACAAATTAGATCAAGTACACGATATCAAATCACCGCGCGAGCACGGCTACCATGTAGTGTCTGCCATCGAAGCTATGCATGCCGAAAAGGGAAAAGTATTCTTTGCCATGGGGGGCAATTTTTTAAGTGCCGCTCCAGACACAAATTTTACAGCTCAGGCATTACAAAATTGTAGCTTAACTGCGCATGTAAGCACTAAGCTAAACCGTTCACACTTAATTACTGGAAAGCAAGCCCTCATTCTCCCTTGCTTAGGTAGAACTGACAAAGATGAGCAAGCAGGCGGCGAACAATTTGTGAGCTGTGAAAACAGTATGGGCGTAGTCCAAAGCTCGCAAGGAATATTAATGCCACCTAGTAAACAGCTAAAAAGTGAAGTGGCTATTGTCGCAGAAATGGCAGCATCAACTTTGAAAAACACGAACATACCTTGGTCAGATATGGCGAGTAATTATGATAACATAAGAGACGCCATTGAACAGGTTATTCCTGGTTTTGAAGATTACAATGAACGCATTCGCAAATCCGGAGGTTTTTATTTACCCAACGGGGCAAGAGAAAGAAAGTTTAACACTGAAAATGGCAAAGCAAATTTCACTGTCCATAAACTTCCAAAACACCGATTGGCAGATGGAGAATATTTTATGATGACGATTAGGAGTCATGACCAATACAACACCACTATCTACGGTCTAGATGATCGATACAGAGGCATCTACAATGAACGTAGGGTAATTATGATGAACCAAATAGACGTTGATGCTAGAGGATGGAAAACACAGCAAGAAGTAAACTTATTTAGTGAGTTTAACGGTATTAAACGAGAAGCTCGAAAGTTTTTAGTCGTACCCTACCCTATACCCGTAGGCAATGTAGCGACATACTTTCCAGAAGCAAATCCCCTGGTACCCATTGATTCATTTGCGGCTAAAAGTTATACACCAACTAGTAAATTAGTAAAAATCACCGTAGAAGAAGTATCTTAACGCCCAATATGAGCAAGAAACGTAAAAAAAATCTAGCTGTCAACAGACAGCGTAACAGCTATATCATAGGTATATCTTTGGGGATTCTGTTTGGATTAATATTTGGTTATTCTACAAATAGCTTGATTATAAGCATACTAGTCTGCGGATTCCTTGGTTTTGGATTAGGACACGCTATTTATAAAACTATAGGTTAAACATTGACAGATTTAATAGGCATTATATTAATGGGTGGTAAAAGCTCAAGAATGGGCACCGATAAGTCACAACTCATTGCTAACACATCCTATCCTACCAAAAACCAGGAAAATTTGGCCCAGTTAGCTCATGCCAAACTTAAATGCTACGTGAATGAAGTTTTTTACTCCATAAATCAAGAGCAAAAAAATCTTAATCTAGATCATACTATTATTGACGAATACTCCGAAGAAGGGCCTTTATCGGGGATAATCTCAGCATTGAGATTCACCCAAAATAGTATTATAGTATTAGGTGTAGATTTACCACTAGTCAACAAGCAAAGAATTAAAAACATTATTGCACAGCGAAATTGGGATCTGCTAACAACTACGTACTACAATACAGAAACCAAAATTTGGGAACCTATGCTCAGTATCTGGGAGATTGAAACACTTCCTTGTCTCGAAGAATACTTTACCAACGGTGGCCGATCTATTCAACAATTCTTAAATCAATACGGAAATCAACGCGTGCCGATTTTAAATAAGAATGAATTCACCAATATAAATACAATAGATGAGTACAAGCATTATCTTAGTAATCCAAAATAGACCTTGCTAAGGTAGCGTCTCCCTCGCTACTATCTGAAAACTTCTAATGCCATAGTGAGCAATAATATCTTTTACTAAGTTCGTTCTTACGACTAGGAGTAAATTTTGATTATCATTAGACTGATAGTTTCCAATTATATAATTTGCTGCTTGATGTAGGCCTTTACCTTCTAACTCAAGTTTACCCAACTCATCCAACACTAAAAAATCAAAATTACCTTCCTCAAAAGAACTGATAAGTATATAATTAGCCAGTTTAAATGTATCCTCCAAAAAATGGAACTTACCTACGGAAATAGTTTTCTCTTCTTGCTTTAACCGTTGAAATGAGTGCTTTTCTTGGGTTTCAATATTATATAGATACCTTAGATTATCGTGCCCCTCAGGACAAAGAATTCCTTTTACGGTATCCCAGGTATCCACCCATTCTTGTAGCGCAGTAGTCTTGCCACTGCGCACATCACCAGCTAAGATGTAAATCATTCTTCTAGTTTAAGATGTATACTGTATAATATAGTATCACCCAAAAAGTCTCTAAATTTTATCGGCCCCTTGGTATGTTTATTCTCTTGCCAAGATAAGGCTGTGACCTTTCGTAAATAGGGCAACAAAGTCATGGTCTCATCTACTTCCTTTTGTACTTTGGATTTCTTACGTTCCAAGTATTTTGCAAAATACTTTTTAAAATAACGAGCTAATACATAATACCAAAACAGCAAGATACCCGCACTTCGAAGCGTGATATAGAGCCAATTTCCCCAGACAGATTTGCCGTCTTTCACAAAAAAATAATACGTAGCTATAAGTGCAAAGAAGGTCCCAAACAGTATCCATTGCTTCCATAGCCCTCTTCGTTTTCTTAATTCTCCCAGATTCTCTTCGAACTCAATAGCTTGAATTTGATACTTAACATTGCCTTGGTTATAATCCATATACTGAATAATATCATAAATCATATAGCCAACAACTAGGCCTAAAATAGCATACAACCAGAGATAAACAGATATCAATACATGCGAAGAAAAAAACTCGCCAAACATGCCCATATTCTGAATAACATATCCGCTAAACCCATCAATAGCACTCCATAAAGAACTGCCATATACAATCCAAACTACTAATATTTTTTGAATGGCTGACTCTACAAGTGTGGTAACACCTAACAGCATTGTGCTCCACATATTGATACGTAGTTTACTAAAAATTAAAGCAGACATAAATGCTTGAAACGAAACAGCCAAATAACTCGTTGGTGGAGAATGCGGGCTAACTGCTAGTTTTATAATTAGAACCACAAGAAGAGATCTAAAAATAGTTTCCCATTTATTATCAGAAAAATAAGCAATTAAACTAATCAGTACAATCGCAAATCCGCCCACTAATAAACCGGTAAACGGGAATTGAATTGCGTGTAAAACTCCTCCTAATCCAGCTTCGGACAATGCCCAAAGAGCGGTGAGGCGTGATATTATTTTAGAATTACGTTGCACTTTGTCAAATGTAGTTTATTGTCCAATCTATTTATTATTTATGAAAAAGATGTGAATAGGTTCCAAAAAAAATGCCAAGATCTAGTGAACTAAATCTTGGCATTCCCATCGAATCACCTATTCCTTTTATACGGAGAAACTTTCGCCACAACCGCAGGTTCTATTTGCATTCGGATTATTAAACTGGAATCCTTTCCCATTTAGCCCGTCTGTAAAATCAAGCTCTGTTCCACATAGGTAAAGAAAGCTTTTCATATCACAAACCACTTTGTATCCATTGCTCTCGAAAATCTGATCATTCTCTTGGGATTCATTGTCAAAGTCCATTTTATAACTTAGACCAGAACAACCGCCGCCTACTACAGAAACACGAATAAAATATCCTTCATTCAAACTTTCGGTCTGCATTAATGTATTTACTTGATTTGCTGCTCTTTCTGATACTGTTATCATCTTTTTGGGTTACTTATTATTGGTTTATCTACTAATGGATTTACTCCATTAGCTGCTCGTTTCTTAACTATTAGCTGAACTAATAGTGCTTTTTATTATCCTCTATTGGTGCCAATCCTTGTTTTACACGGTAATCATTTATTGCCATTTTAATAGCGTCTTCTGCTAATACGGAGCAATGAATTTTAACCGGAGGCAAAGCTAATTCTTCTACGATATCCATGTTATCAATTTCCATTGCGGATTCTATTGTTTTTCCTTTCAACCATTCTGTGGCAAGAGATGAAGATGCAATAGCAGATCCGCAGCCAAAGGTTTTAAACTTAGCGTCTTTAATTATCCCTGTTACGTCATCTACTTCTATTTGTAAACGCATAACGTCACCGCATTCTGGCGCTCCCACCAAGCCAGTTCCTACCATCTTACTTTCTTTATTTAATGTACCAATGTTTCTTGGGTTTTGGTAGTGATCGATTACTTTTTCTGAATATGCCATATTTTTATTATTTATGATTTTGAACTCAAGACGTATTACTTTTTATTTTACGTCTAAATTCAATAACTGTTCTATTTATTTTCTACTTTTTTATCTAAGGTCCCTATTAAATCAATTTAGTGTTCTGCCCATTCAATTGACTTTAGGTCAATGCCTTCTTTAAACATTTCCCAAAGTGGGCTCATGTCTCTTAATTTATTAACCGCTGTTTTTACGTGACCAATTGCAAAATCTATTTCTTCATCTGTCGTAAATCTACCTAATCCAAAACGAAGTGATGAATGTGCTAACTCATCATCTAAACCTAAACTTTTAAGCACATAACTAGGCTCTAAAGATGCACTTGTACAAGCACTACCGCTACTCACGGCAATATCTTTTGTCCCCATCATCAGCCCTTCTCCTTCTACAAACTTAAATGAAATATTTGCTACATGAGGAAGTCTATGCAGCGTGTTGCCGTTCACATAAGCCTCTTCCATAGTAAGTAGTTCTTTTTCTAGTCTATCACGCATTACACCTAGGCGTAAGGCCTCTCCAGCCATCTCGTTTTGCGCTATTTCACAAGCTTTACCAAATCCAACTATACCTGGAACATTTAAGGTTCCACTTCGCATCCCTCTTTCATGACCTCCGCCATCCATTTGGCTAGTTACTTTTACACGTGGATTTTTACGTCTCACATATAAAGCACCTACCCCTTTTGGTCCATACATTTTATGTGCGGTAAAACTCATCAAGTCTATTCCGTCTGCTATTACATCCACAGGTATTTTACCTACTGCTTGTGTAGCATCTGTGTGAAATAAGATTCCATTTTTCTTTGCAATATCTGATATTGCCTTAATATCTTGAACCACGCCAATTTCATTGTTACCATACATTACCGTAATAAGTATTGTTTTATCCGTAATCGCAGCCTCCAAATCAGACAAGTTTATCAAGCCATCTTCATTTGGCGAAAGATACGTTACCTCACCACCCATTTTCTCTACTTTCTTGCATGCATCTAACGTTGCTTTATGCTCAGTAGACACTGTAATCATGTGATTACCTTGAGAGCCGTACATTTCATATACACCTTTAATAGCCAAGTTATTAGCCTCTGTAGCACCTGAAGTAAAAATTATTTCTTTGCTTGTACAGCCAATCAAGCGACCTACTTGCTCACGAGCATAATCCACCGCCTCTTCTGCATTCCATCCAAAACTATGGTTTCTGCTTGCTGCGTTACCAAATTTTTCGTTAAAATAGGGAAGCATAGCATCTAAAACTCTTGGATCCATTGGAGTTGTAGCGTTATTATCTAAGTATATTGGGAAATTCATTCGTTGCTCTTATCTTTATTTAGATTAAATCTATGTGCAAATATAACGTCTTAAATGGAATATAGTTTGGTTAGGTGATTGGTTTTTTTGATACCAACATACTGGGAAGTATATTTGACCTAATCCAGATAACATTATATTGAAATACTTCTACTTTTTTTTATTAAATATTCTCACTATTAGTGCATTAGGTGACCTTAGAGTACCTGATCTTTCTATAAGATTAGGCAGCGAAAGAAACACGTATAGTCTCAATGAAGTTATCCAACTAAATGTAACTTTTACTAATCTTACAGATCACACTAGTAGCATTACGCTTCCTGGCTCAAAGAACAAGGGAAAACGAATGTTATACTTGGCTTACTATATGGCAGACAGCAATGACTTCTATACAAATATATTTACCGAGAGTAGAGAGATGAATATGGACACCTCTATGCTTGGACAGGTTTATTGGAAAAATTTAGACGCACACAAATCTGTCTCTATACCATTATTTCTGAATGACACGCATAATTTTCGAACTAAAAATGCTGCCCACCATGCGTTGCCGAACTTACCTAATGGCATCTATAAAGTAGTAGCTTGGTATGCCCCTTTTGATGAACCTTATGTAGATTATATTTTTGGAAAGATTAATCCTTTTGGAGATTCTGATGATGATTTTAGCACCCATAAAATATACCTAGAAGAGCAGACAGCAAGCAATTACTTCGATTTAATTCTAACAGATAACCCAACAATACCAAAATGGGTTTCGACATCGAATTGTCCTAAAAATTGCAAATTATGCAAGGCTATAGACAACTCCCATTGGACCAAGATAAAAAAGATAATTTCAAAGCAAACAGACTACTCCAGTAAATATGAGATGGGGAAGACAGATACATCATGGTGTCAACCCCATAGAAATATCGCTTGGATATCTCCTCCACCGGATGCCATTCTTTCATCCTTACCTTCCTTTACACATAATTCGGTTATTTTCAGGAATCAAAAGGGGAATCATTACTTATTTATTACATGGCAACTTGGAAGGATATACCGTTTTCGCTCCATAGCATTGCAACTATTACATGCTAGCTCCCGCCTCAATTTATCAATACCTAGCAGTAACGCTAACTACAAAAAACTAACAAGACTAAATCCATTACCGTAAACAGAATTTAACGAAACTATTGCTCTATACCGCAGATAATTATCTTATCTCATACCAAATGTTTACTTTTACCTATCTATTTTTCTAATGACATTTCTACCAAAGATTTTAACTGTTTTTTTACTGTTATGCATTTCCCCTATACTTTATGGCCAGTCTATTAATCATTGGGAAACTATAGTAAAAAATACAGACACATGGCTTTACTACACGGGAAGTGAACCCGCTAGTAATTGGATGCAACCTAACTTTGATGCAAAAAATTGGACTGAAGGACAAGGAGGTTTTGGTTATGGAGACAATGATGACAATACCATTATCAGCTCAACAACTGCCGTCTATATTAGAAAAGTATTTTATCTTATTGACACTTCTGTAATACGATACGCCATTTTGCATGCTGATTATGATGATGGTTTTGTTGCATATCTAAATGGCGTAGAAATAGCCCGAAATAATATTGGAACTCCAGGCACACCGCCAACTTATAGTTCACTTGCTAACACCTACAAAGAAGCAACACTATATAGCGGCGGCAAACCCGAAGATTATCCGCTTGATCAAGCGACCTTAAAAAGTATAACCAAGCAAGGAACAAACACCCTAGCTATTCAAATACATAACCAATCTCTGAGCTCGTCTGATTTGAGTAGTAATTTTTTCTTAAGTCTTGGCGTAACTGATCAAAGTAAGAATTACCGGCCTACCCCCAATTGGTTTACCGCACCTAATCTAGGAAGTACATTGCCCATTGTCGTAATCACTACGATAAATAATGCTGAAATAACAAATGAGCCTAAGATTTCTGCGCATATGGGAATTATAGACCATGGAATAAATTTACTTACAGACACCTATAATGGTTATGATGGAGCTATCGCAATCGAGATACGTGGGGCCTCATCACAAAGTTTTCCGAAGAAAAACTATGGCTTTGAGACGCAGCTCGCCGATGGTAACAATAACAATGTAAGCATTTTGGGAATGCCTTCCGAAAATGATTGGGTATTGCATGGACCATACTCCGACAAATCATTGTTGCGCAATGCGTTAGCCTATCATATGGGTACAAGTACTGGTAGGTATGCACCAAGAACCCAACTCTGCGAAGTATACATAAACGCTGATTACAAGGGCGTTTACATTATGACTGAACGTATAAAAAGAGATAAAAATAGAGTCGATATTGCTAATTTAAAACCAGAAGATATCGCAGGTGATGAGTTAACAGGTGGTTATATAGTACAAATAGATAGAGATGATTTAAGCTCTAACATAGACGGTTGGTATAACAATACTTCACCTACAAAATTTTATTCCTATCACGATCCGAAAGCAGAGGAATTAGAAGATGTGCAGCGAGAATATATAAAAAGCTATATCACGAGTTTTGAGAGTTCTATGTCTGACGCAGAATACTATTGGAAATTTAAAAACTTTGTAGACGTATCCTCTTGGGTTGATTATTTTTTAGTAACAGAAATAGGCAAGCACATTGACGCTTACAAGCTTAGCTTCTATATGCACAAAGTAAAAAACTCAGACGGGGGCAAATTACATTTCGGGCCGCTATGGGATTTTAACTTAGCTTTTGGTAATTTTGATTATGCATGTTCACCTGACCCAACAGGCTGGACCTACCAATTTCAAGGAACCTGCGATAACTCACACCCTTTTTGGGTAAAGAAGATGACGGATATTTCTGAAGTATCCAATTTAATCAACTGTCGATGGCAACAACTCAGAAACGGCCAATTACATACCGATAGCCTCATACAGTTTATAGATGATAAAATTACTGAAATGGGTGACGCCCCAGCTAGAAACTTTGAAAAATGGAAGATCCTTGGACAATACGTATGGCCAAATGACTATGTAGGCAATAGCTACCAAGAGGAAGTTTTATTTTTAAAAAACTGGTTAACTACCCGATTATCATGGATGGATAGCAACATGTTAGGAACTTGTGATACTCCCGCAACAACAAGGGATATTTCTCGAGGATCACCCGTAGCTATTTTCCCTAATCCTGCTGCTAATCACGTATTTATAGACATTAGTGAACTGGAATATACAGATGCTAACCTTTTTATTTACAGTCAAATTGGCCAGGAGTATATGAGTCAAAAAATCCAAGCTCCTGTAACGAAACTGAATATCGTAAATTTAGTGCAGGGCGTTTACATTCTAAAAATAGTTTCTGAGAGCGGCAAAATGTACATTACTAAATTTATAAAGCAGTAAAAGAATGAAATGGGCAAACCCTGATTATGCTATTGAACAAAATGGTGCTCTACCAATTTTTGAAATGATATTCGTAAGGGTAAAGGTAAAAACCAAAAACAACGTCGAACTAAAGAACCCATAATTCAATAACTGAATAAACCCTTATGCTAAAAATAAGATATTACAAAATTGCAGTAATTGCTACCATCATAATTCTTTTTGTATTGCCCATCAAGCTCCAAGCCCAAAAACCTAACATATTGCTCATAATAGCCGACGATTTAGGTACAGATGCCCTAAACGGATTTACCAATCAAACGCTAAAACCTATCACGCCTACTCTCGATAGTTTGCGAGCTATGGGCATTTCGTTTAGCAACGTATGGGCTACTCCAGTATGCTCATCTACCAGAGCCATTATTATGAGCGGCAAACACGGTTCTAAGACTGGTGTTTTTGGGGTGCCTGGCAATTTAGACACTTCACATATTTCTGTTTTGCGTATGTTGGCATCGGAAACCAACGATGCTTACACCAAAGCCGTAGTAGGCAAATGGCACATTTCTATGCCTACCAACCCCAATCATCCTAGTATGCACGGAGCCGATTTCTATACTGGCTTTATGGACGGTTTCCCCGCCGATTACTACTTATGGCAACAAACTACCAATGGAGTTACGATAACTAATACAGACTATGTTACTTCTGTATTTACAGACTCGGCTATTTCTTGGACCCAAAAACAAACAAAACCTTGGTTTCTTTGGCTAGCACATGCGGCTCCGCACACCCCCTTTCACGTGCCCCCAAGTCAAATGTATAGCATCTCAAATACGGGGAATAACACCCGCCAGTTTATCGCTATGATAGAATCAATAGATTACGATATCAATAGATTGTTTGCTTCTATGTCAGTGGCTGAAAGAGAAAATACCCTCGTTATCTTTATAGGTGACAATGGCACTTCCGGTTCCGTATTACGCGATTATCCGCCAATGCATGGCAAAAGCACCGTTTACGAAGGTGGTGTTAGAGTACCTATGATAGTGGCAGGCAGTGGTGTAAGCAGACAAGGTGAACGAGAAAAAGCATTGATACAAGTACTCGATATATATGCTACTGTACTTGAAATAGCCGGCGTAAACCTGGATGGCGGATTGTATAATAGCCTAAGCTTTAAGCATTTACTCACTGGCCAACCGGGAGATAGTAGGCCATATAATTATACGGAATTCAAAGACGGAACGGGCTACAGCTGGGCTGTACGTGATAATCAGTATAAGCTGATACAGCTGGCCAATGGATCACAGGAATTTTACGACTTACTCACAGACTCGTTTGAGTATAACCCAATAGATATGGGCAGTGTAACTTCTCAGCAACAGGCTGTAATAGCAAATTTAGCTCAAGAAGCCAATACTGTACAGACTTCATGGAGTTGCAGAGATTTAATAAAAAACGGAGATGAAGAAGGCATAGATTGCGGAGGCACTATGTGTTCACCGTGTACCAATGCGCTTAGAGAGGTAGAAAGTCAAAACCTGACAATTTACCCCAATCCTATCAACGGTAAGCTTACCATTCGCTCAGCAGAAGATCTTATATTATCTATATGTGTTTTCGACGCGTCAGGCAAACTGCTACTCGAGCACTCAGAACAACCGATGAGGGAGGTAAGCTTAGAATTAACCGACAATGTGAATCAAATTTTATATTTCCATATTAAAACAAGGTATGGCACAGTTTACAAACGTATAGCGACTTGGTGATTTATAAAATAATCTTATTTAAACTTATTAGAAAGGTTCTTAATTATCACACTAAGTCTTTACAATTAGCTAGGAGTAAACAATTGCTTAAACTTGTAGGATGGAATTTAAACCAGCTAATCACATACAAGATTTACAATATTTCGGAGAATTTGGAGGAGTAAATCCTTCTATATCCGACTCGTCTACATACACTTTTTTATCCGCTAAAACGATGTTTGATACGTTTGAAGGAAACGCAGATGGTTGTTATCTCTATTCAAGACACTCATCTCCTTCAAATCTGTACTTAGGACAAGCGCTTGCCGCCATGGAAGGAACAGAAACTGCTAATGTAACGGCATCTGGTATGGGCGCTATAACCGCAGTAATACTTGAATTATGCAAAGCGAATGATCACGTCGTTTGTAGCAGAACCATATATGGTGGCACCTATGCGTTTCTTAAAAATTTTACCCCTAGTTTCGGAATTGACACTTCTTTCATTGATATTACAAATCTTGCAGCGGTAGAAGCAGCCATAACTCCAAAAACTAAAGTAATTTATTGTGAAAGTGTCAGCAACCCATTGCTCGAAGTAGCAGATATAAAAGCACTATCCGCCATAGCCAAGAAACACAATCTAAAATTAATCGTTGATAACACCTTCTCTCCCTTATCGATATCACCTTACAAACTAGGAGCAGATGTTATTATACATAGCCTAACAAAATTCATAAATGGCTCTAGCGATACCGTTGGTGGCGTAGTCTGTGGGACGCAAGAGTTTATTAATCAGCTTCGCGACGTAAATAGTGGTGCTTGCATGCTTCTTGGATCAACCATGGATAGTTTTAGATCCGCATCCATTCTAAAAAACCTAAGAACACTTCATATCCGTATGCAGCAACACAGTAAAAACGCTCAATTTCTAGCGGAACGTTTCGAACTAATGAGATTAAAAACAGTATATCCTGGTTTACCCTCACATCCGTCGCATCATATATTTAAAGAGGTGATGAATGCCGAGTATGGATATGGTGGAATGCTTACACTTGATACGGGTAGCCTTGAAAAGGCAAATGAATTAATGGAACTAATGCAACATCGCAACCTTGGATATTTAGCAGTTAGTTTAGGATTTTATAAAACACTATTTAGCGCTCCTGGGAGCTCCACATCTTCAGAAATACCTGAAGACGAGCAGAAAGCGATGGGATTGAGCGATGGATTAATCCGCTTCTCTATTGGCCTAGATGCTGATATTGAACGCACCTTGATGACTATGACAGATTGTATGAAAGAGGTGGGAATTATATAAAAAACTACTTCAACAGATTTCACTTTAAAAAAGAAACAATCTATTCAGCCATTATTTTCTATAGAAAAGATGTAATGGTTATTTCAGTAAATGTAATAGTTGGAATTTTTAAGAAAAATTAGAACTATTACCTAAACTTGTAGCGATGCAAAAAATCGAACACATTGGGATAGCGGTAAAAGACATTAAAGAAAGTAATTTACTTTTTGCCAAGTTATTAAACACCCAACACTACAAGATGGAAGGCGTAACGAGCGAAGGTGTGATAACTTCTTTTTTTCAAGTAGGCGAAATAAAAATAGAATTATTACAAGCAACTTCAGAAGACAGCCCCATTTATAAATTTATTGAAACTAAGGGAGAAGGATTGCATCATATTGCTTTTGCCGTAGATGATGTAAACTCAGAGCTCAAACGATTAAAATCAGAAGGGTTTGAAGCAATACATCAAGAAGGGAAGGATGGTGCAGATGGTAAAATAATAGCTTTTTTACATCCAAAATCAACCAACCGTGTTTTAACCGAAATTTGTTCAGATAAACATGCTACAGAATAAAAATATACGTCTTCTACTCGGGATCATCGGGACCCTCATATTAGGTTATTTACTGTGGAACGTCCGATTCATCATATATTATTTTTTTGCAGCGGCCATAATCGCTTTCATAGCGAGACCTTTAATGCGTTTGCTTAATGAAGTTAAGTTTAAAGATTGGGAGATGCCCAACTGGTTAAAATCTGCCACTGTATTAGTCACCTTTGTCTTTATTATTATTGGACTTTTTAAACTTATCGTTCCAACCGTCATTGAACAAGCACATATCATTTCAGAGATCGATGCCAACACAGTGGTGAGTAGAGTACAGCCTGTAATTGAATCTGCTTCTGAATGGATGAAAAAAGCGAACATAGATGAGTCTGAGTTGCAAACTATTCTCAACAAAGAAGTGAATAAGATTTTCAGTATGGGAGATATTGGAAATTATGTTAAAAATATTTTAAGTGGCATTTCGGATTCCATTATTGCAGCTTTCTCAATACTTTTTATCAGTTTTTTCTTAATTAAAGACGGCAATATTGTAGATAATGTAGTAGAAAGTATAACACCCGATAAATACTTGGAAAAGATAAAAACCATCCTTAATGAAACAAAAGATTTACTTACGCGCTATTTTGTAGGAGTAGTTATACAAAATAGTATAATCATGCTTATAGTAACGGTAGGTCTTATGGTATTAGGTGTTAAAAATGCTCTGCTTATTGGTTTCTTGGCTGGCATTTTTAACATTATCCCATACGTAGGACCTCTTCTAGGAGGACTTATTGGTATTAGTCTTGCCGCTACGGGTCAATTAGAAGCTCATCCAGACGTAGCACTAACAGCATTTGTTCTTAAGGCTCTTATTCCTTTTGCCGTCGCTCAAGTATTAGACAATTTTATATTACAACCTCTCATATTTTCAAAAAGTGTAAAAGCTCACCCACTGGAAATTTTCATAGTTATACTATCGGCAGGTTCATTGGCTGGATTAATCGGCATGATAGTCGCAGTACCCGCTTATTCCTTTATAAGAATCGTTGCTAAGGAGTTTTTTAACGGTTACAAAGTGGTACAAGGCTTAACAAAGGATTTATAGAGAACAAGGGCACCCTTCTTTTACCTATCGAAATCATTCCTTGATTACTTTTTTTACACTATTTTTATTCTCGGATAACATTCTCACAATATAAACTCCGGCACTCAATGTATCCGTTTTAAAGCGGATTTCTTCTGAAAAGGAGTTCGCAGTCATTATCACTTTGCCTGTTATATCTAATAATTCCGCCTGATTCCAACCCGCACTCGAGACATTCACTCTAAGCTCAATCGAAAATGGATTAGGACTAGTTATAACCGTACTCTGATCCAAAAATTTGATAGCGTCTGCCCTATCGCTGCATAACAGCTTATACATAAAAACAGCACTTTTTTGAATTATTTCATTTCTCTGCGCCTCTTTTATAAAATAACTAACATGACCCGCGCTATTAGGAATGGTGATTAGTTCAGAATTCATACCTCTATCTTTCGCTAAACTATCTAATATAAAACTACCCGCTAATTCTACAATATTTTGACCAAATATCCGGCCATAACCATTCTTGTAAGGAACGATGCCGTCTGCATCATCATGACAACTAAACAGAGGTGGATCAGAAGACTCATACCAATTTCCTATATGCAGTCCTCCAGAGAAGTTAATCACACCTTTTATATCTTTACTCCCTAACAATGTTGTGGTATCCGTAATTAAACCTTCTGTTCGAAGTTTATTTAATATATAACTTGGTAAATTATCAGAATTATCCAACATCGCAGTGTGACATGCCATTATACTTCCTGACGAAACACCCCCGACAAATAAAGCGCTTGTATCAATGCCATAAGTATTTGAGGTAGCTGCATCATCTATTAAAAATTGTATAGCAGTATTCATGTCCAAAACACTTTTCACTGCCACCGTTTGCATATCTCCAGGCGAAGGAAATGGGATGAGCGGCAAATCATACAAACGATAATCAATAGAAACCGCAACAAAACCTCGTTTAGCGTATTCTATACATAACCAATCAATATCAGTTCGTTTACCACTAATAAAACTTCCCCCAAAACCTAAAACTATTACAGGTCTATTGACGCTGTTATCTCCTTTAGGAGTATATATATCCAAGTATAAATCAACTTGTTTACCCGCAATTGTTTTACCATCACTAAATTTAATATCTGAGTAGACATCAATTTCATCAAAGATTACACTCCTGTATTTATTGCCATCGCAGCCAGAATGATCTTGTGCTACTAAATGAAGAAATGAAAAGAAAACAAGTATTACTAGGGAACATCTCATTATGCGAATATATTGTAAAATCTTAACGTGATATAACAAATAAGGCTTGCAGTAAACTGCAAGCCTTATTATAATTTAAACTATATTTTAAAGAACTATGCCTCTTCTTTAGTTTCTATGTCGTTACTTTCTTCTCAGTTACTTCTGGAGTTGTTTCTACAACTTCTACAACTTCCTGAACAGTAGCATCTGCAGTTTTAGCAACCGGCTTACTTCCTCTACGTGTACGTTTGCTACCCTCTTTAGCCTTTGCGCTGGCTGATTTTGCTTCCAACATAGACTCATTAAAGTCTACTAACTCCATCATACACATATCAGCATTGTCACCTAATCTATTCCCTGTTTTAAGAATACGTGTGTACCCTCCAGGTCTTTCTGCTACTTTAGGAGCGATAGTCGTAAACAATTCGTTTACTGCATCTTTACTCTGTAAATAGCTAAATACAACTCTTCTAGAATGCGTTGTATTATCTTTTGATTTAGTTATAAGTGGTTCTACATAAACGCGTAAAGCTTTGGCTTTTGCTGTAGTAGTAAATATACGTTTGTGAGTAAGCAATGAGCTTGCCATGTTACTAAGCATAGCTTCTCTGTGTGCTTTCTTTCTACCTAAGTGGTTAAATTTTTTCCCGTGCCTCATTGTACTATAATATTATTCGTCTTCTAGATTATACTTCGCTACATCCATACCAAAGTTAAGCCCTTTTTCTTTTACAAAATCCTCTAATTCAGTCAGTGATTTCTTACCAAAATTTCTGAATTTTAATAAATCTTCAATGTGAAAACTTACCAACTCACCTAATGTTCTGATCTCAGCAGCTTTTAGACAGTTGTATGCTCTAACAGAAAGATCTAAGTCAGACAATGAGGTTTTAAGTATTTTTCTCATATGAAGCATATTTTCATCCACTTCATTTTTTTGAGATTGTACTTGAGTATCCTCCAGAATGCTTTCATCCGAAAATAGAACTAGATGTCTAATCATTATTTTAGAAGCCTCTTTCAGTGCCTCCTCAGGATGAATAGATCCATCGGTTTTTACTTCAAAAATAAGCTTCTCATAATCCGTTCTTTGTTCAACCCTAAAATCTTCAACGTGATATTTCACATTCTTTATGGGAGTAAAAATAGAATCGATTGCGATTTCGCCAATAGGTGCATTTTCCTGAATATTTTCATCAGCAGGAACGTAGCCTCTACCCTTTTCAATGGTAAGTTCAACCTCAAAATTTACATAAGGCTCCATGCTACAAATTACAAAATCTGGATTTAAGATTTCGAAAGCATTTGTATAACGAGAAATTTCACCCGCTTTAAAAACATCTTTTCCTTTAAGAGAAATAAATATTTTTTCGCTTTCGTTAGAATCAATCAGTTTTTTGAATCTTACTTGCTTAAGGTTAAGTATGATTTCTGTTACATCTTCTAAAACACCTTTAATAGTCGAAAATTCGTGATCAACACCAATTATTCTAACCGATGTTATTGCCCAACCTTCTAAAGAAGAAAGCAATATTCTTCTCATGGCATTACCTACAGTTACACCATATCCTCTTTCCAAAGGGCTAAACTCGAACAACCCGTAATTGGCTGTTTCTTTGTGCATTATAACCTTATCAGGTTGTTGAAAGTCTAATATCGCCATTTTATTATTTAGAATAAAGTTCTACTATTAATTGTTCTTTAATATTCTCTGGAATATCTGATCTCTCTGGATAATTAAGGAAAGTTCCTTTATACTCTGCAGAGTTCCATTCCAACCAGCTAAACGATTTTTTACCTGCCAAAGAATCCGTAATAAGCTCAAGACTTTTTGATTTTTCTCTTACTTCAATTACATCACCTGGTTTCATTTGGCATGACGCTACGTTAGTAACGATACCGTTAACACGAATGTGTCTATGACCTACCAACTGACGGGCACTTCTTCTAGTAGGTGCTATACCTAATCTGTACACTGTATTATCCAATCTCGCTTCAAGAAATTTAAGAAGATTTTCTCCAGTTATTCCTTTTTTTCGAGCTGCTTTGTCAAAAGTAAGCGCAAATTGTTTTTCTAATACACCATACGTATATTTAGTTTTTTGCTTTTCAGCCAACTGTATAGCATATTCTGATTGTTTACCTCTTCTTCTGCTATTGCCGTGTTGTCCAGGTCCATAGTTTTTTTTCTCTAGAGCCTTAGATGGTCCAAATATTGGTTCTTTAAATCTACGAGCAATTTTCGCTTTGGGTCCTCTATATCTTGCCATTATTATTCTTCTTAATCCTTGTGAATATTATTAAACTCTTCTTCTTTTAGGTGGTCTACATCCATTATGTGGAAGTGGAGTAATATCTTTTATTGCAGATACTTCTAATCCCGCTTGGTTCAACGTTCTAATAGCTGATTCTCTACCAGCTCCAGGACCTTTTACCATAACCTCAACTTTTTTAAGACCTAAATCAACCGCTACCTTTGCACAATCTTGAGCTGCAACTTGAGCTGCATAAGGCGTATTCTTTTTTGAACCTCTAAAACCCATTTTACCAGCACTACTCCAAGATATTACTTGACCCTGACTATTGGTTATCGAGATAATAACATTGTTAAATGTAGATTTGATAAATGCAAAACCATTTGCATCTATAATAACCTTTCTCTTTTTAACTGTTTTTTTACTTCCTGCCATGTTCTAATTATTTAGGAGCTTTTTTCTTATTAGCCATTGTTTTTTTCTTACCCTTACGTGTACGAGCATTATTTTTGGTTCTTTGACCTCTTAAAGGTAAACCTTTACGATGTCTAAGTCCTCTATAGCATCCTATGTCCATAAGACGCTTTATGTTAGTCTGTACTTCTGATCTAAGCTCACCTTCTACTTTGAACTCTTGACCTATGAACTCACGAATACCTGCGATATCAGAATCTGACCAATCCTGAACTTTTTTATCCTCGCTTACATTCGCTGATTTAAGTATATAAGAAGCTCTACTGCTACCTATACCGTGTATGTAGGTTAAACCTATTACACCTCTTTTACCTCTTGGTAAATCTATACCTGCTATACGTGCCATTATTATCCTTGTCTTTGCTTAAATCTTGGATTTTTCTTATTGATGACGTAGATACGTCCCTTGCGTCTTACGATCTTGCAATCGCTAGATCTTTTTTTAACTGATGTTCTAACTTTCATTCTGTTATTTATATCTATAACTAATTCTGCCTCTGGTTAAATCATACGGCGACATTTCAACTTGCACTTTATCTCCTGGTAAGATTCGGATATAATACATCCTCATTTTACCACTAATGGTTGCCACTATCTCGTGTCCGTTTTGCAACTTCACACGAAACATTGCGTTAGATAACGCTTCCGTGATGATACCATCTTGCTTTATTGCTTGCTGTTTTGCCATTTTTAAAAGGGCTGCAAAATTAATGTTTTTCTCTTCTTACGCAAAATTATCCTGTGATAGCTCCTCCTACAGACGACCTACCTTTAATCTTACCTGTTTTCATAAGTCCATCGTAATGTCTCATGATTAAATATTGTTCTACTTGTTGTAATGTATCTAGAACTACACCTACCATAATCAGTAACGATGTACCTCCATAAAACTGTGCAAACTGATCGTTCACTCCGATCATTATCGCGAATACCGGAAATATAGCTACAAACCCTAGGAATATAGAACCTGGTAATGTTATACGTGACATAACCGCTCCTATAAAATTTGCTGTCCTTTTACCTGGCTTTACCCCTGGAATAAAACCACCGTTTCTTTTTAAATCCTCTGCAATCTGGTTTGGATTTATTGTAATAGCCGTGTAGAAATACGTAAATAGAACAATTAATGTAAAGAATAAGGCATTGTACCCCCATCCATAAGGATTTGATAATCCATTCAAGAAACCTGAATCTTGGAACCAGGAAACCTGAGTAGCGGTTGCGGGCAAGAACATCAAAGCTTGCGCAAAGATGATAGGCATTACACCTGCTGCATTTACCTTAAGTGGCAGATATTGTCTAACTCCACCCATCTGACGATTTCCAACTATTCGCTTCGCGTATTGTACAGGTATTCTTCGTGTTGCCTGTACCAGAGCTATTACCGCTAAAATAACAAGAACCCAAATAACTATTTCTACAATTAAAAGCATAAGCTGACTTCCTTGAAAACGATCAACGACTTCTGCTAAAAGTGATGCTGGGAGCCTGGCAATAATACCTACCATTATGATAATGGATATCCCGTTACCAACACCTCTATCTGTAATACGTTCTCCCAACCACATCGTAAACATCGTTCCTGATATTAAAATCATTGTACCTACGATTAAGAATGTTGTCCAACCCAAAGCGTCTGTCGTTTCTGACATTAGCGCAAGAGGCTTGCCGCTTGGAGATTTTAAGTTAATTAGATATGCTAAACCTTGAACAGCTGTAATTGCAATAGTTAAGTAGCGAGTAATTGCATTTATCTTTCTTCTACCATCTTCGCCCTCTTTCTGCATTTTTTGGAAAGATGGGACAGCAATTGTCAAAAGCTGAATTACAATAGACGCTGAAATGTAAGGCATTATGCCTAACGCAAATACAGACACTCTATCAAAAGCTCCTCCAGAGAATGTATTAATAAGTCCTAATAACCCTCCGGATTCGTTATTACCGTAAAAATTAGGATCACTTAAGATAAGCGGATCTACCCCTGGGATCACCACAAACGTTCCAATCCTATATACTACCAATAGTAATAAAAGATTGAGAAGTCTTGTTCTTAAATCCTCAATGGAGTAGATATTCTTTAATGTACTTATTAATTTCTTCATAAAAATATTAGATGGTCTCTGCTGAACCTCCAGCTTTCTCTATAGCCGCTTTAGCAGTTTTTGTAAATGCATTCACTTTAACATCTACTTTACTAGTTAATTCGCCTCTACCTAAGATTTTAACTATCTCTGTTTTTTTAATAAAATTAGCTTCTACTAAACCCGCAGTAGTCACTTCTGTTGCCTTAGTTTTGTCAATAAATTCTTGCAATCTATCTAGATTAATACCTACGTATTCAACTCTAGTTGGATTTTTAAAACCAAATTTAGGTACACGTCTTTGAAGCGGCATTTGTCCACCTTCAAAACCAGCTGACCTACTATATCCTGTTCTAGATTGAGCTCCTTTATGACCTTTAGTAGAAGTTCCACCTCTCCCAGATCCTTGACCTCTCGCTATTCTTTTACCGTTTTTTACCGAACCTTCTGCCGGCTTCAAGCTATGTAAATTCATAATTACGCTTTTTCTACTTTAAGTAAATGCTCCACTTTACGAATCATCCCCATTACCGTTGGTGAATCTTCCATTTCTCTCGTTTTATTTAACTTCTTAATCCCTAAGGCAATCAGTGTTCTTTTCTGATCTGCTGGTCTTCTTATGGCACTTTTTACCTGAGTTATCTTTACCTTTCCCATTTCAATATTATCCGTTAAATACTTTATTTAAACTTACTCCTCTTTGTTCAGCCACAGTATACGCATCACGTAATTTTGACAATGCGTCGATAGTAGCTTTTACCACGTTGTGTGGATTTGAAGAGCCTTTAGACTTAGCCAACACATCGTGTACGCCCGCGCTTTCAAAAACCGCACGCATTGCGCCACCCGCTATTACACCGGTACCATGAGCGGCAGGTTTCATAAAAACGAAACCACCAGAATATTTTCCGTACTGTTCGTGCGGAATAGAACTATTAATAATTGGAACTTTTATTAGATTTTTTTTGGCATCCTCTATTCCTTTTTGAATAGCATCGATAACCTCACCTGCTTTACCAAGACCGTGACCAACAATACCATTACCATCGCCGACTACTACAATCGCATTAAAGCTGAATGTTCTACCGCCTTTAGTAACTTTGGCTACCCGATTTATTTTAACAACTGTTTCCTTAAGTTCTAAGTCAGTTGTTTTTACTTGTTTTAATGTCTGTGTTGCCATTTCTTAAAAAATTAAACCGCCTTCTCTTGCTCCTTCTGCTAAATTTTTGACTCTACCGTGGTATAAATACCCGTTTCTATCAAATTTTACACTCGTAATACCATTAGCTACCGCTTTTTCAGCTAGTGCTTTACCCACTAACTTGGCCACCTCCGTTTTAGGTCCTTTATCTAATCCTTGTGATGAACTTGCTAATATAGTTGCGCCTTTGGTGTCATCTATGATTTGAGCATAGATTGCTTTATTGCTTCTGAATACACAAAGTCTTGGTAACTCGGCAGTGCCTTTAACCTTACTTCGTATTCTACTTTTTATTTTGGCTCTTCTTAATGCCTTATTCTTAATCATAATGCTTGCCTTTACTATTTAGATGATGTTTTACCTGCTTTTCTTCTTAGAACCTCACCAGCAAACTTAATCCCTTTACCTTTATAAGGCTCAGGTGGTCTAAAGCTTCTTAATTTGGCCGCTACCTGTCCTACAAGTTGCTTGTCCATACTTTCGAAAATAACTACTGGTGGTTTACCTTTTAAAACTTCTGCAGTTACACTTACTTCCTCTGGTATTTGCATAAAAATAGTATGTGAATAACCCAAATTTAATTCTAATAACTGACCTTCAACAGTTGCTCTATAACCAACACCAACTAATTCTTGTGTGGTTTTAAAACCATTGCTAACGCCTTCAATAACATTGCTTATAAGTGAACGATACAATCCGTGCTTAGATTTTTCATCTTTGCTTTCACCGTTTCTACTTACAACGACATTACCGTCCTCTACCTCTACATTAACCAACTCAAAATGTTGAGTAAGTACCCCTTTAGGTCCTTTTGCAGTAACTACACCATTGTCTACCGTTATTTCAACTCCGGCTGGTATTGCTATTGGGTTTTTTCCTATACGTGACATCTTTCTTCTTTCTATTTATACTTTACTTTAGGATACAAAGCATAATACTTCTCCTCCTACGTTTTGCACTCTCGCTTCTTTGTCTGTCATAACACCATTAGAAGTAGAAACAATTGCGACACCAAGACCATTTAATACTCTTGGAAGTTCTTCCGCGCTTCTATACTGTCTCAAACCTGGCTTACTTACTCTCTTTAACTCTTTTATCGCAGAAAGCTTAGTAGTTGGGTGATACTTTAATGCTATTTTTATCGTACCTTGAGGACCAGCTGTATCGTCAAACTTATAGTTTAAGATATACCCTTTGTCAAATAGTACTTCAGTTATCGCTTTTTTAAGATTCGAAGCAGGTACGTCAACTATTCTATGATTAGCTTTTATACCGTTTCGTAATCTTGTAAGATAATCTGCTATTGGATCTGTAATTTTACTCATCTTTTTATTACCAACTTGCTTTTGTTACTCCTGGGATTAGGCCTTTAGAAGCCATTTCTCTAAATACATTCCTTGATATACCAAAGTCTCTCATGTATCCTCTTGGTCTGCCTGTTGCAGAACATCTGTTTCTCAATCTAGTAGGAGATGCATTTCGAGGTAATTTTTGTAATCCTTCGTAATCTCCAGCTTCTTTAAGCGCAGCTCTTTTGTCAGCATAGGTTGCTACCGTATGCTCACGTTTACGCTGTCTCGCTTTCATTGATTCTTTTGCCATCTTATCTTAATTCTTTGTGAATGGTAATCCTAATTCTGTTAATAAACTATGGCACTCAACATCTGTTTTCGCCGTTGTAACGAATGTAATGTCCATACCATTCAATTTTGACACTTTATCTATATCAATCTCTGGGAAGATGATTTGTTCAGTAACACCCATAGAGTAATTACCTCTTCCATCAAATCCTTTATCACTAATTCCTCTAAAATCTCTTACACGAGGTAAAGAGATAGAAACGAATCTATCCAAAAACTCATACATGCGGTCACCTCTTAGAGTAACTCTACATCCAATGGCCATTTCTTCTCTCAATTTGAAATTAGAAATTGCTTTTTTAGACATTGTAGGCACAGCTTTTTGACCAGCTATGATTGACATCTCTTCAACAGCATTATCCACCAATTTCTTATCTGCAACGCCTGCCCCAATACCTTGATTCAAACAAATCTTGGTAAGTCTTGGTATTTGCATTACGTTTTTATAGCCATGCTTTTCTTTAAGCTTTGCTACTAATTCGCTTTCGAATTTTTCTCTTAATCTTGGTTTCATTCTAATTTTTTATAAAATCCCCTGTCTTTTTTGAATATCGCTGAAGTTTCCCTTCATCATTTCTCTTTTTACCAACACGGGTAGTTTGTCCTCCAACCATTAATTGCAATTTGCTAACTCTAATCGCGGCCTCTAATTTTACAATCGAACCGTTTGGATTTTCAGCATCTGGCTTTCTATGTTTGGTCACCATATTTACACCATCCACAATAGCAGTACCCTCTTGAAGGTTTATTACTTTTATTTCACCTGTTTTGTTTTTATCATCACCTGACAAAACCTTAACAGTGTCACCCTTCCGTACGTGTAATTTAGGTATTTTGTTAAATTTACGTTTCATAACTTATAATACTTCTGGTGCTAACGATACTATTTTCATAAACTTACGATCACGAAGCTCTCTAGCCACAGGGCCAAAAATACGTGTGGCTCTTGGCTCATCCGCGGCATTTAATAGCACACATGAGTTGTCATCAAACCTTATATACGAACCATCTGCACGTCTAAATTCCTTTCTAGTTCTAACTACAACGGCTTTCGATACTGTACCTTTTTTCATATTTCCAGAAGGGATAGCAGACTTTACCGTAACTACTATCTTATCTCCTACAGAAGCATATCTTCTTTTGGTACCACCTAGTACTCTAATACAAAGTACTTCTTTAGCTCCACTGTTATCTGCTACTCTTAATCTTGACTCTTGTTGTATCATCTTATTTAGCTCTTTCTATAATTTCAACCAATCTCCAACGTTTGTCTTTACTCAAAGGCCTAGTCTCCATGATTCTAACGACGTCATTTTCATTACACTCGTTTTTCTCATCATGAGCCTTAAACTTCGCAGTTGACTTTACGAACTTTTTATACTTAGGGTGCTTCATTTTAGTTTCAACAGCTACAGTAATGGTCTTTTCCATCTTGTTGCTCTTAACCACACCTATTATTTCTTTTCTGCTATTTCTTTCCATCACTTAAGCTACTGTATTTTCGTGTCTACGACTATTAATCTCTGTAAGATATTTTGCAATAGTTTTTCTAACTACTCTAATCTTATGAGGGTTTTCGATTGGTGAAACGGCGTGACTAAACTTCATTTTTTGAAGTTGAGCTCTTTCATCCTTAAGGTTAAGGTGAAGCTCCTTCTCAGTCATTTTTTTTATATCTTGATACTGCATAAAATTAAGCACTATAATCTGGTCTAACTACAAACTTGGTAACTACAGGAAGCTTTTGACCCGCAAGTCTCATCGCCTCTTTAGCTACATTTTCACTTACTCCGTCTACTTCAAAAATGATAGTTCCTGGTTTGATACAAGCCACCCAATACTCTGGCGATCCTTTACCTTTACCCATCCTAACCTCTGCTGGCTTTTTCGTGATGGGCTTATCTGGAAATATTCGAATCCATACTTTACCTTCTCTTTTCATGTAACGGTTAAGTGCAATCCTTGCTGCTTCTATTTGTCTAGAAGTAATCCAAGATGGCTCTAATGATTTCAATCCGAAATCACCAAATTCAATACGATGTCCTCTACCTGCAAGGCCTTTTACTCTACCTTTCTGACGTTTTCTATATTTAATTCTCTTTGGAGATAACATAACTCTTATTTATTGTTTGGTGTTCTTCTTCCGTCTCTATTTCCTCTATCTCTTCTATCGTCTCTGCCGCCTGGTCTTCTATCATCTCTACCGCCTGGTCTTCTTGCTTCACGCTGTTTCGGCTCTCCCATTCCCATGTTTACAGATAGATCTCTCTTACCAAAAACTTCTTCTTTGAATATCCAAACCTTAACTCCTATTTTACCATAAACGGTAAGTGCTTCAGATAATGCGTAATCAATATCAGCTCTAAATGTATGCAAAGGAATTCTTCCTTCTTTAAATTGCTGTGTACGTGCCATCTCTGCACCATTTAATCTTCCAGAGACCATTACTTTGATTCCTTGAGCACCCATTCTCATGGTAGACCCAATTGCCATTTTAATAGCTCTTTTAAAATTAACTCTCCCTTCTATTTGCTGAGCAATAGACTGACCTACTAGCATAGCGTCCATCTCAGGTCTTTTTACTTCGAAGATGTTTATTTGAACATCTTTTTTAGTAAGCTTTTTTATTTCTTCTTTTAGTTTATCAACCTCAGAACCACCTTTCCCGATTACAATACCTGGTCTAGATGTGTGCACGGTTATGATAACTCTTTTCAACATACGTTCGATAAGAATCTTAGATATACCTGCTCTAGGCATTCTAGCATTCAAATACTTACGTATTTTATTGTCTTCCGCCAGTTTTTCTCCAAACTCTTTACCACCGTACCAGTTGCTTTCCCAGCCTCTAACGATACCTAATCTAAGTCCTATTGGATTTACTTTTTGTCCCATTCTATATTATTCTGACTTTGGTTCTTCTGATTCTACGTTACTAGCCACAGTATCCACTTTAAGAGTGATGTGATTAGATCTTTTTCTTACACGGTGCGCTCTTCCTTGTGGAGCAGGTTGAACTCTTTTAAGCATTCTACCTCCATCTACAAAAACTTCTTTCACGATCAGACCTGTTTCTTCATCAACACGTAGATCGTTAACCTCTTGCCAGTTTGCTATGGCAGATTTAAGTAGTTTTTCTACTTTCTCTGCATAGATTCTTTTTTGACTGTACTTTAAGACGTTAAGAGCTACTTCTACTCTTTGACCTCTAATTTGGTCCACTACTAATCTCATCTTGCGAGGAGACATAGGGCAATTATTTAACTTTGCTATTGCTTCCATCTTTATTTCTTAGCTGTATGACCTTTAAATGTTCTGGTTGGTGCAAATTCTCCTAATTTGTGTCCTACCATATTTTCTGTAACATACACTGGGATAAACTTATTACCATTATGTACGGCAAATGTATGACCTACAAAATCTGGGGTGATAAGTGAACCACGGCTCCATGTTTTTATTACCGTCTTCTTATCGCCTTCATTCATTACGTCCACTTTTCTTTGAAGCTTATAGTGAACAAATGGTCCTTTTTTTAATGATCTAGCCATATCTTATTTCTTTTTCTTCTCTAAAATTAATCTAGAAGATGATTTCTTTTTACTTCTTGTTTTTAAACCTTTAGACATAATACCTTTTCTACTTCTGGCCTGTCCACCTTTTGAACGACCCTCGCCACCACCCTGAGGGTGATCTACAGGATTCATCGCAGCAGGACGGGTTCTAGGTCTTCTACCTAACCATCTGCTTCTACCTGCTTTACCAGAAACTTCTAGTTGATGATCTCCATTAGAAACCTCACCTATTGTCGCTAAACAAGTAATTAATATCATTCTGCTTTCACCTGAAGGCAATTTTATTACTGCATATTTACCATCTCTAGCTACTAATGTAGCACTAGTTCCAGCACTTCTGCATATTTCAGCACCCTTACCTGGTTGCATTTCAATATTGTGAATAGTAGTTCCTAGAGGAATATCCTTAAGAAACATAGCATTTCCTGTATCTGGAGTAGAACCAGCACCACTAGAAATATTTTGACCTACCTTTAAACCTTTTGGTGCGATAATATATCTTTTCTCACCATCTGTATATTGAACCAAAGATATGAAAGCAGTTCTATTTGGATCATACTCAATGGTCAAAACTTCAGCAGTCTCGTGTCTATTTCTTTTAAAATCGATTATACGATAACGTCTTTTGTGCCCTCCACCACGATTTCTCATCGTCATTTTACCAGTGTCATTTCTTCCACCTGATTTTTTAAGCGGAGCTAGTAAGCTTTTTTCTGGCTTACTTGCAGTTAATGCCTCAAAAGTAACAGCTAATTTGAATCGCTGTCCTGGAGTAACTGGATTTATTCTCTTAATTCCCATTTCTCAGTTTAAATATTTTCGTAAAAATCTATACTCTGACCATCTGCCAAGCTAACAATAGCTTTTTTATAGTTAGATGTTTTACCGTTAGACACCCCAGATTTAGTGAATCTTGTTTTTCTTTTACCTGCAACAACTAGAGTCCTAATACTGGTCACTTCTACGTTGTACATTTTTTCTATCTCCGATTTAATCTCTGGTTTAGTAGCTGTAAGTGCTACTCTAAATCCATAATGTCCTTTGCTTTCTGCTAACAAAGACATTTTCTCGGTTATCAATGGTTTTACTAGTACTGCCATTTTAATTAAATGTCGCTATTAATTTATCAATTGAACCCTCTACCATTATTATTTTATTCGCATGTAAAATGTTGTATGTATTAACATCATCAGCCTTCATAACAACCGCATTAGGAATATTTCGTGCTGATAAATAAACATTGCTATTATACTCTGGTAATAATAATAATGTCTTTTTATCATTTAACTTAAGATTGGTCAGGAACTCAGTATATCCTTTGGTCTTAGCTGCTGCCATTTCGATAGCATCAAGAACTACAATCTCATTATCTTTAGCTTTGTAAGAAAGAGCAGATGCTCTAGCTACTAACTTTAATTTCTTATTCAATTTAAAGCTGTAATCTCTAGGTCTTGGACCGTGCATACGACCACCCCCAACGAAAACACCAGATTTAATACTACCTGCTCTAGCAGTACCTGTACCCTTTTGCTTTTTAATTTTTCGAGTAGATCCTTTCACGTCACCTTTTTCAGTAGATGAATGCGTACCATGTCTCTGATTAGCCAAAAATTGCTTTACATCTAGGTATATTGCGTGATCATTTGGTTCAACACCAAATATATCTTGTGGAAGTGTTACTTCTTTGCCTGTCTCGACACCAGATGTATTTATTACCTTTACTTTCATTTTACTTCTCTATAACTACGTAAGAACCTTTATGACCAGGAAGTGCACCACCTATAACAACTAAATTGTTTTCAGTATCCACTTTAAGCACTTTTAAATTTTGTATTTTTACTCTCACGTTACCCATTTGACCAGCCATACGAGTCCCTTTAAATACACGAGATGGAGTAGACCCCGCACCTAATGATCCTGGAGCTCTAAGTCTGTTATGTTGACCGTGAGTAGCTTCACCTACACCAGAGAAACCATGGCGTTTAACAACACCCTGAAATCCTTTTCCTTTGGTAGTACCTACTACATCAACAAACTCACCTTCTTCAAATACCTCCACACCGTAAGAACTCCCTACTAATGCTTCGCCATCAAAATCTCTCACTTCTAACACAACTCTCTTTGGAGTAGTATTTGCTTTCGCGAAGTGACCCATTTCAGGCTTATTTGAACTCTTCTCTTTCTTCTCAATAGAAGCGATTTGTACAGAGCTGTAACCATCTTTATCTTCAGATTTAATCTGCGTGATAAAGTTAGGCTCACAAGACACTACAGTACAAGCTTCTTTTTTACCGTTTTCGGTAAATATGGCAGTCATGCCCACTTTTTTTCCTATAACACTTAACATGTCCTTAAACTTTAATTTCTACGTCTACACCACTTGGCAACTCTAACTTCATAAGCGCATCTACCGTTTTTGCACTTGAGCTATAGATATCCATTAATCTTTTATAAGAACATAATTTAAATTGTTCTCTAGCTTTCTTGTTAACGTGAGGAGATTTTAGTACTGTAAATATTTTCTTATGCGTAGGCAATGGAATTGGACCACTTACAATTGCACCACTAGCCTTTACAGACTTAACTATCTTCTCCGCAGACTTGTCGATCAAGTTATGATCGTAAGACTTAAGCTTAATTCTTATTTTTTGATTAACCATTTATATTATGCTTTAGGTGTTCCTTTTACTTTAGCTATGATATCCGCTGACATTCCTGCCGGAACTATATCATAGTTATTAAATTCCATTGTAGAAGTTGCTCTACCTGATGTAATAGTTCTCAAATCCGTAACGTATCCAAACATCATAGATAATGGAACCAATGCTTTTACTACTTGCGCACCTCCTTTTTCACTCATTCCTTGCATTTGACCTCTTCTTCTGTTAAGGTCACCAATAACATCACCCATGTTTTCTTCTGGAGTGATTACTTCAAGTTTCATGATTGGCTCAAGTATAACTGGGCCAGCAATCTTAGATGCTTCTCTAAAAGCAAACTTAGCTGCCGTTTCAAAAGACAATGAATCTGAATCGACAGCGTGAAAAGAACCGTCAAATAGACGTACTTTTAAGTTCTGCACTTCGTATCCAGCAAGAGCACCATTTTTCATAGCCTCTTTAAAGCCTTTCTCTACCGCCGGAATAAACTCTCTAGGAATAGAACCCCCAACAATCTGATTTACAAATTCTAAGCCTTCTTTTCCTTCATCTCCAGGACCTATTTCAACCTGAATATCTGCGAATTTACCACGTCCACCAGATTGTTTTTTATACGTCTCTCTATGTGTAACTGTTTTGGTGATAGTTTCCTTATATGCTACTTGAGGAGCTCCTTGATTTACTTCCACCTTAAACTCACGTCTAAGACGGTCGACTATAATTTCTAAGTGCAGCTCTCCCATACCAGAAATGACCGTTTGACCTGTTTCTATATCAGTCTTTACAACAAATGTAGGATCCTCTTCAGCAAGTTTACCAAGACCCATACCTAATCTATCCATGTCACCTTGAGTTTTAGGCTCAATTGCAACGCCGATAACTGGATCTGGGAAATCCATAGATTCTAATACGATAGGTGCATTTTCAGCACAAAGCGTATCTCCTGTTCTAATATCTTTAAACCCAATAAGAGCAGCAATATCACCTGCTTGTAATCGCTCTATTTGGTTTTGTTTGTTTGCGTGCATTTGAAAGATACGTGAAATACGCTCTTTCTTATCTGTTCTTGTGTTTAACACATAAGAACCTGATTCTAATACACCACTGTATGCTCTTGTAAAACAAAGTCTTCCCACGAAAGGATCTGTAGCAATTTTAAATGCTAAAGCAGCGAATGGCTCATCCGCACTTGGTTTTCTATAAGTAGGCTCATCCGTTTTAGGATTAATACCTTCTATTGCTTCTACATCCATAGGAGATGGAAGAATTTCCATAACCATGTCAAGCATCGCTTGCACACCTTTATTTTTAAATGCAGAACCACACATCATTGGCACAACTTTCCCAGCGATAGTAGCAGATCTCAATGCAGTTAATATTTCTCTTTCTGTTAGCGATTCTGAATCTTCGAAATACTTTTCCATAAGCGTCTCATCAAATTCAGCAACAGCTTCAAGAAGTTCTTCTCTTAGTTGTCTTGCTTCATCAACAATATCCGCAGGAATTTCAATTTCTTGAAAGGTCATGCCTTGGTCTTCTTCATTCCAAGTAATTCCTCTAAAGTTAATCAAATCAACAACTCCAACAAAACCATCCTCAGCACCAATGTTTAATTGAAGTGGTAAAGCCTGGCTGCCTAACATTTCTCTAACTTGGCTACAAACTTTTAAGAAGTCTGCACCTTGACGGTCCATTTTATTAACGAATCCAATTCTAGGAACATTATAATTATTGGCAAGTCTCCAGTTAGTCTCAGATTGTGGCTCAACACCATCAACTGCACTAAACAAGAATACAAGACCATCTAATACACGTAATGATCTATTAACCTCAACCGTAAAGTCAACGTGACCTGGGGTGTCAATAATATTTACGTGATATTCTTGCTCTCTATAATTCCACTTAAGAGTAGTCGCAGCAGAAGTGATTGTAATACCTCTCTCTTGCTCTTGCTCCATCCAATCCATAGTAGCAGCACCATCGTGCACCTCTCCTATTTTGTGGCTTACACCACCATAGTAAAGAATACGCTCAGTGGTAGTAGTTTTACCTGCGTCGATGTGAGCAGCTATACCTATGTTTCTGGTGTATAATAAATCTCTTTTAGCCATCTTACTTATACTCTGAAGTGAGAGAATGCTTTATTCGCATCTGCCATCTTGTGTGTATCTTCTTTTCTTTTTACAGAAGCACCCTCGCCCTTAGAAGCCGCTATTATTTCACCAGCTAATTTATTAGCCATAGATTTCTCGTTTCTTTTACGAGCAAAGTTTATCATCCATTTTATTCCTAAAGAAACTTTAAGATCCGGCTTGATTTCCATCGGTATTTGGTAAGTAGCACCACCTACTCTACGGCTTTTCACCATTACTGACGGCATTACATTATTCAACGCTTTTTTCCAAGTTTCAATTCCTGCTTCCTCTTCGATTTTAGCATCAACTAGATCAATTGCTTCGTAAAATATTTTACGAGCAGTTTCTTTTTTCCCTTGTAGCATCATGTTATTGATGAACTTAGAAACCAGCTGATCGTTAAATCTAGGATCTGGACTTACTTCTCTTTTTTTAGCTCTCGACTTTCTCATTATTTCTTAGCTGCTTTGGGACGTTTAGCTCCGTATTTACTTCTTCTTTGTGTTCTTCCTTCTACACCTGCAGTATCTAAAGCGCCACGCACTATATGATAACGTACACCTGGAAGATCTTTCACTCTGCCTCCTCTAACTAAAACTATACTATGCTCTTGTAGGTTGTGACCTTCTCCCGGAATATAAGCATTCACTTCATTTCCATTGGTAAGTCTAACCCTTGCTACTTTTCTCATAGCTGAGTTTGGTTTCTTAGGAGTAGTTGTATAAACTCTTGTGCAGACACCTCTTCTCTGAGGGCAAGAGTCTAATGCTCTTGATTTGCTTTTTTTGGTGAGTTCCTTTCTCCCCTTACGTACTAGTTGTTGTATTGTAGGCATATGTTTCTATCCAATTTCTAAAAAGGTCTGCAAAAGTAGTATTAATCTATAAGTTTGCAAGACCTAATTTGAAAAAAAAGGAATAATATTTTTCAAGATACATTTTAATCAAAGTAACGCACATTACATATTGTCCAATTAACCTACTTTAGCACGCTACAATATGAATCAATACCCAGCTATAGCTTAATGTACGATCTTACATACATAGAAAATAAAAATGTGGATAAGCATAAGTGGAATGCCTTGGTTTCATCAAGCAATCACTCCTTAATTTTTCATAATTATGATTACTTAAATGCATTTTGTGTGTGGGATGCCATAATTTTAGATAATTATTCTGGCGCAATCGCTTTACCTCGAATAAAAAAGGTAGGATACCTAAAACTATATCAGCCTTCATTTATCCAAAAATCCAATTGGATAGGAGCTACACTTACCCCTGCACTTATAGCTCAACTTTGGATTTTAATACAATCAAAGTTCGATTACGTACACTTTAACAGCAATATTCTCTTTGGCAATATGTCCGCGCCTCGTATTAATTTGACACTTCCCATTACAACGCTGGAAAAGAATCAAAGTAACTACTCTAAAAGTTTAAGAAAGAATATTTTAAAAGCCGATTCCCTTGTCTTAATCAAGGACCTAAATCGAGTGGAGGAAACAGCAGACTTCTATAAAAAAGCATATGGCCATCTTAATATGCAACTAGATAGTGAGGACTATACCCGTTTGATTAGGCTGGTTAACAAAAGGCCTGAAATGTTTCTTAATTGTATTGTTTTAAGCCATGGGCAAACAGTAGCGACATTATTATTTGCAAAATACAACAAAAGGCTTCACTATATATTAGGCGCTCCTAATGAGGAAGGCAGAAGACTAAATGCATTGTCATTCGGTATTAATGCGGTGATTTCTACATACCAAAATCAGAATTACATTCTAGATTTTGAAGGGTCTATGATCCCTAGTGTAAAGGAATATTATATGTCATTTGGCAGTTTTGACGAGCCGTTTTATGAAACCAATTGGTGCACCCCCTGGCTTAAGCTATTGATTAAAACCTATAAAAGGTTAAAAAGATCGTAAGTCAAAGGGCTATCTGAAGTAAATCCTTCTCCAAATTCAACCTCAATAGCGGCTCCCATTTCTCTGCCTCGTGCTTCCACAAACTTTAAAAATTTTTCAGAACTAATCAGCGTCTCTTGTTCTTGAGACTCCGGATTAAAAAATTGGGTTTTGTATGCACGTATACTTCCATTCTTTTTCTCCTGAAAAGGCGTAACATCTACTACAAAATGTGGAGTTACATGGTAGTATTGAATATAATGGAATACGTATTTAGGTCTCCAATTCTCTTGTTCTCCATTTTCATCTTCTGTGATTATTTTTTTTAAGCCAGCTAAAAAACAAGCCTCTTTTACCAGCTGCGCCCCTCTTGCATGATCCGTATGCCTGTCATGGAATGAGTTGGCTAAAACAATGGTAGGTTGATACTTTCGTATAGCTCTAATTACGGCTAATCTATTCTCTTGATTAATTTCAAAAGAGCCGTCACCTAGATCCAAATTTTCACGTACATCCAACTCAAGTATGGATGAAGCGTCAGCAGCTTCTTGTTTACGGGTAAGGTCTGTACCACGTGTACCCATTTCCCCTTTAGTCAAATCAATAATACCTATTTTTTTACCTTGAGCCTTTAGCTTTAATAAGGTGCCAGAGCAACTTAATTCTACATCATCTGGATGCGCTCCGAATGCTAATACGTCTATTTTCATATTTAATATGGCTTAAGCCTTACTCTAGTTTTGCATTTTTAATTATATACTCTATTTGATAATCCTCAATGGGGTCAAATTTAGTGTCTATATCTGCGTTATAAAATTTAGCCCAAAGTCCGTAGAACATGGTACTCGCACTCCCCCTATATTTTTTCAGTATTTCATAGGAAGTATTCCCCGTTTCTCTATGAATAAGTTTAATCAGCAGTTTCCCTTGTTTAAGACTTAAGTTTTTTAGATGAGAGAGGAATTCATCTTTTATGGCATCTTCTGTTGCCTTAATGTACTTCTTTTTTGCCTTAGCAGAAGTAAGTTGATTTAAATTATCCTCCATCATTTGGAGTCTAAATGCTGCCAACTTAGCATAAGGCATTACTTTTTTCACATTTCTGACGAGGCGGAGATACTCATCTTTTTGCTCCTTATTGTCAAACTCTTTTAGAATGAATTCGTCAAATGTATACACATAGAAAGTATCTCCATCCATGACCATTTTTCGTAAAATCACGCCAGAATCAGCACTTTTTTTCTGTGCGTTTGCACTAAAAAAAATACTGCTCAAACATAGAAAAAACAACATTTTTTTCATAGTACAAAGATATTCAAACTATGTTCCTTATTCATTTTATCATCGCAGAAGTTCTGAAAGAATTTCAACAGATTTCATTTTTTTGTTTTTTGTAATATGATACTGATAATACCTTATCAGTTCGTTTAATCCCTCTTTGCGTGCAGCTTGGGTTATCGCCAAAGAGGACCAATTGCTACTATTAGTTATTAATGAGATTAACTCAGAAGTCTCTTTAGAAATTGTACTCACGCCACTTTGTGCTACAAATATACCTTCCTCAAGACTTAGGTATGGAGTGCCCATCAAAAATTCTCCTTGCGGTTCCACACCCAAATAATAGGTAAGTTTAAGCATGAAGTGAATTGGAAATAATGCGTTGAGTGGCTCACGCTCTAAAAAAATAATCTGTGCTGCGATGAAGTCAAACAATTCTTCTTCGTACTGCTCCTCTACAATGCATTGATTGAGTAATTCAAGTAAAAAGAGAGCAATCGTTTTTTTGGGAACACTTTCTTGAATATTCAATAATAGTGGTGTATTCTTTAGTTCTTTTATTCGGTTAATACTACTATTAGGTTTTTCATAAATATCCAAATCAACCAAGCTAAGCGGCTGAATCATAGATGGTTTAATAGCAGATTTTCCTTTTCGAATGCTTTGTAAAATATAGGTTCTTACCCCAAATTCGCGGGTATACATTTTACTAATAATACTACTTTCACCATAATTGGTGTTGCGCAAAATAATAGCTTTGGTTTTGGTAATCATTACCTCACGATAAGCAGTTTAGTCACTAATGCTTCTTCGTCATCCTTATTGGCGCTGTAGATAAGGTAAATACCTGTTTGTGGCTTTTGTCCTTCGAAGTTTAACCCGTTCCATACGGCGGTGCCGCCGGTGGCAATTAGTTCATAAACAACACGACCAGCAACATCTGCTATTTTTACTGTCGCATCCTCTGGCAAACCAGTAATCGTTATTGGCCCCTGATAAGTAGAGTGAACAGGATTAGGAAACACTAATGTATTTTGATGCGTAGTACCTGCTTCTGTCGCATCTCCTCTATAAGATGTTATGCCTTGGGTCGTTCCAAAAAACACTTCACCTGTATTCGGAACTATGCCAATACAATTCACTATATCACTAGGCAGCGGACTATTGCTCGCCGTAAAATGTTTCAAAATACGTGACCCATCTTCTGCAATAAGCCATACTCCATTGTTTGTAGCAGCCCATTTTCTATTCCCGCCATCTACCTTAAGATCATTGATAACCTCTTTTTCTAGAAGGTATCCAATATCAATTCCATCATCAATAATGATTTGCTGCGCATCCGCATTTAATCTTTGCTGTGGATTGAAAACCAAACTAGGTTGATAAAATACCCCAATTCCTGTTTCTGTTCCTACCCAAATTTCTCCGTCTTTATCCAATACTATGGCTTTAACATTATTATTGGGCAAGCCGCCGTTTTTAGCACCCGTGGTGAGAGGTCTGTCTACTACCCCTCCGTTACTATTTTCTTTAACTACAACAAGACCAAGGCTGCTAGAACGTGGTGCAAGCATCCAAATATTATCTTGATCATCGACTACCATCTCCCCAATTCTGTTGGAACCAACATTATATTCCTTCCAGCTACCGTCCTTTTTTAGCGATAAAAGCGGTTTCTCTGTTTCGTAGTTGGCTACCCACAAAGTGCCTTTTGAATCTTGGGTCATGCCTAATGCTATTTCTCTTGTGTCTACCGCTGCTTTTATCGTACTATTAGCAGAAGTAAATTTTTGATCTGGTACCTTGTTTTTAAGTTTTGCTAATCCGCTTCCAAAACTACCTAAATAGACATCTCCACTATTTTGATTGATATAAATATTGGTAAAATCAATCATACTACCCACTACTGGGTTATTAAGATCTCTATTAAGCCATTGTCCGTCTTCGTATATGTAATAACCGTAATTTACATAAGAGGGAGCATACGCATTAGTGTGGCCTCCTGCTGTTACATACATAGTATTCTCATACCCTTGCATGTCATAGGTCGTCAAGCCATAGGGTCCTGGAGGTATAAACCCGTCTATCCTTCCGTCTGGCCATTTTTTAATTAGCCCCCTATAAAAACCACCAAACCATAAATTGTTTTGATAATCTATGATTGCATATTCCATAAACGGCTCCTTCTTTTCTTCCAGCTTAAAGAGCTTATCTAAAAGTGCTACTCCTTCCCAACGGCAAATCACCAATTTGTCATGCGCCGTTATTAAACTTTTATAGTCTTTTTTAACGCCGGCTTCTACCGTTGAATAACTGCCACTTGCGTAATTGTATAAAATACTATCGTTTACAAAAAACAAATTGTTGTTGAATTCTCTCAATAGGCGAGTAGATTTATAGGTAGTATTTGTTTTCCACGTTTCAAAATTTTGAAGATTTACTCGGCTATCATAGGCGGGTGCCGATTTTATGCCTTCATCTGTAGCTAGGTAAAGGGTGTCATTAAAGACAAAAATTGAAAATACTTCCAGCGTAGTACCGCCAGCACCTAGGTTTTGATAATCTGCTGAAATGAGTTGCTTTTCTAAATCAACCACAACTACTCCAAATGATGTGGCTAAATATGCTTTGCGACCAATTACAGAAGTTTCGTAGATAAACTTTTGGCCTCCAACACTAGCTCTTTTCAGACCTGGCAAGTTGATGATTTTATTATCCTTCAGTAAATCAATATTCCCGTTTTCATACACTATGATTAAGGTTTTGGTATCATTAGAGTAGCCAAAATTACTCACTTTTGATTCTGCAAATCCATCCACTTTGGTAAGCATTGTAGATTCCCCACTAATCAAATCAAATGTATAGAGGCCTACTTCCGCCAGCACATACAAGGTTCTGTCTACTTCTATTATTTGCCTCACACTGTTGTAAGGCAAGTGCATACGCCACGTATAGGTAGGTGTATTATTCTGAGCTAAGAGACTGAGCCCGATTAAGAAAAAATAAAAAGTGTAGATTAACCTCATTTAATTAGAATAGACAAAACTAACGATTAGTATCGCTGTTTTGTTATCATGCAGCGTAAAATTACGATATAATGCACATACTCTAAAAAGAGTCTTAATTTTGCTTCGTTTTATGAAAAATAACATAGAAAATAAACCCCACGTTAAGATAAAACAGCAACAGCGTATGAAACCAGATTGGCTTAAGACCCAAATACCTGGAGAAGGGCATTATGCTGAAATGCTGAAGTTGGTAAAAGATAATAAATTACACACTATTTGCGAAAGTGGTAAATGCCCAAACATTGGCGAATGTTGGGGAGCGGGTACTGCAACTTTTATGATTGGCGGGAATACCTGCACCAGAAGCTGTCAGTTTTGTAATGTTGCTACTGGCGCTGGCGAGAAACTTGATCCTCTTGAGCCATTTAAAGTTGCTCAGTCTATTAATATTATGGGAATAAAACACGCTGTGATAACCAGTGTTGACCGAGATGATTTAGAAGATGGAGGAAGTATACATTGGGCTAAAACCGTTACGACTATTAGAGAGTTTAATCCAGAAACTACACTTGAAACCTTGATTCCCGATTTTCAAGGGAACACAGAGCAATTAGATCGCATAATTACTGTTCATCCTGAAATAGTGTCGCACAATATTGAAACGGTGAGACGTCTAACCAAAGAAGTTAGGGTGCAAGCAAAATATGATAGATCACTCTTCGTACTGTCATATCTTAAAGAGAAAGGTATGAAAACCAAAAGTGGTATCATGTGCGGAATGGGCGAAGCAGAAGACGAAATTTTGGAAACCATGCACGATTTAAGAACCTCAGGCGTAGGAATAATAACACTTGGTCAATACATGCAGCCTACTACACGACATCTAAAAGTAGCTGATTACGTGCACCCTGACATCTTTGCGATGTACAAAAGAGAAGGGCAGAAAATGGGATTTGACTATATAGAAAGTGGACCACTAGTTCGTTCTAGTTATCACGCCGAGAAGCATCTTTCTAAGTAAGCATTTTGCTTATTTTAACGCAGAAATGCGTTTGAAGCGAAGACTTATTACACCAAACAGTGCCTCGCGAATAATTCCGCCCGTCATTTTAGATTCTCCAGCAGTTCTATCGGTAAAAATAATGGGGATTTCTTTGATTGTTTTACCCAAGCAATGAGCAGTATATTTCATTTCTATCTGAAATGCATATCCCCTAAATTTTATGCGGGACATGTCTATACTACTAAGTAAATCGCTCGTATATCCTACAAAACCTGCAGTGGCGTCTGCCAATTTCATTCGGGTAAAAAATCGCACATAAGCAGAAGCAAAATAGCTTAACAACACACGACTCATGGGCCAGTTTACTACATTTACCACATTACCCACGTATCTCGACCCCACCACCATATCGTTGCCTGGCTTTTGTAATTCCGCGAACAGACGATTCAAATCATCCGGGTTGTGTGAAAAATCACAATCCATCTCAAAGATATATTCATAATTTTGCTCTAAACACCATTTAAATCCTGCTATATAGGCTGTTCCTAAACCATTTTTATTCCCATTTTCGAGCAGGTTTATTCTGGATTCGTTTGCCATTCGCGCTTTAACCATTGCTCCAGTGCCATCTGGCGAATTATCATCAACAACGAGCACATCAAAAACCGTTGATAAAGACATTACTTTATCTAACATAGCGAGAATGTTTTCCTTCTCGTTATAGGTAGGTATGATAACTATTGGGTTCAAATTGATTTGATTATATTCTTTGGTCGACTTTAAATGCTGGTCTTATAATATTTCTGGCAGCGTTACTGCTGCATGTTTAACTATATTAAGTACGTAAAAAATGCTTCACCAAATACTATTAGTGTATTTCAAAAACACTAACTATTGGCTTTCTTATGGTCAGCCAGAAACTGCGCCAGGCCAATATCCGTAAGTGGATGTTTCGCCAGACCTATAATAGCACTTAGTGGGCATGTACATACATCTGCTCCTGCTTCTGCCGCTCTTACTATGTGTAACGGATTGCGAATAGATGCAGCTAAAATCTCAGTTGGGAAACCTTGGATGCTATAGATATCTGCAATTTGGGCAATAAGCTCAATACCATCCCATGTCATGTCATCTACACGACCAATAAATGGGGAAATATAAGTCGCCCCTGCTTTTGCCGCAAGAATGGCTTGACCTGCTGAAAACACCAGTGTGCAATTTGTTTTTATATCATTATCGCTAAACCATCGAATAGCTTTAATCCCGTCTATGGTCATAGGCACTTTTACCACAATATTGGGATGTAGATCTGCCAATGCTTGCCCTTCTTTGATCATGCCATCATAATCAGTAGCAATAACTTCAGCACTAATATCACCGTCCACTAACTCACAAATAGTTCTATAATGTGCCATTACATTATCGTAACCCACAATACCTTCCTTAGCCATAAGCGATGGATTAGTGGTAACCCCATCTAATATCCCAAGTGCTTGAGCTTCTTTTATTTGCTCTAAGTTTGCAGTATCAACAAAAAATTTCATTACAACGAAGATATAGTTTTGGTTGGGGAGTTTTCTATTTTACTTCTATAAATTTAATTATAGAAATTATAATAACACCTTTTATCAGATGTTAAAATGGAGTAAAATCAGAAAAAATGAAGAGTGATTTGAGTTTAAAAAAATGGCTGACATCGCACCGCTACAACCTTTTACCCTTGCTGCATTCCTGCCCTGGGGGAGTTAAAAGGGAGCTGGTCGTGTCAGCCGGCACAAATGTACGCACAGTTTTAAGTTGGACAATACATTTAGACTAATTTTTTAATAGCTTTTGCTAAGTTGATTGTAATGAAATAAATGGGGTAACCGATACATGTTCGATAGTGACACATACAATATGCACTACATTTCCAAGGCTAGATACTTGGCGGTATGACCTATTTTACTTTTTATTACCGCTTCTGGGGTCCCTGTTACCAATATTTGACCGCCTGCACTTCCTCCTTCAGGGCCTATATCAATAACCCAATCTGCTACTTTCACTACATCCAGATTATGCTCTATCACCAGTACAGTATTACCTAAGTCTACTAAATTTTGAAGAACACCTATTAATTGCTTAATGTCTTCAAAATGAAGACCAGTAGTCGGTTCGTCTAGAATGTAGAATGTTTGTCCTGTACTTATCTTACTTAGTTCTGTTGCCAATTTTACCCGTTGGGCTTCACCTCCAGAGATAGTAGTACTGCTTTGACCAAGAGTTATATAGCCAAGACCAACAACAAACAGTGCTTTCACCTTTCGATAGATGCTTGGTACAGCTTCAAAGAAACTTACGGCTTCTTCTACGGTCATATCAAGTACATCGCTGATGCTCTTATTTTTGTAGCGTATTTCTAGTGTTTCCCTGTTATACCTTTTTCCTTGACACGTCTCGCATTCCACCAACACGTCAGGTAGAAAATTCATTTCTACCACTTTCTGTCCACCGCCACCGCAAGTTTCACATCTGCCCCCCTTCACATTAAAGCTAAAGCGTCCAGGCTTGTAGCCTCTTATTTTTGCCTCACCTATTTCCGAATAGAGTGTTCTAACATCAGAGAAAAAGCCTACATAGGTAGCCGGGTTACTTCTAGGCGTTCTACCTATCGGTGATTGGTCTATGGTAATTACTTTATCTAAATGTTCTAACCCCTTTACTTTATCGTAGGGCAAGGGTTTTTTGTTGGAATTATAAACGTACTCAGAAAGTATGGGATGGAGCGTTTCATTTATCAAACTACTTTTACCACTGCCTGAAACGCCAGTAACTGCAATAAACTTACCTAATGGAAACTCTGCTGTTACATTTTTTAAATTATTACCGTTACAACCGCTTAGCACCAACTTCTTGCCAGTACCCTTTCTCCTTTCAGTGGGGATCTCTATTTTTCGTTGACCACCTAAATAATCTGAAGTCACAGTCCCGTTATTTTTGATGTCTTCCCATTTACCCGCAGCTACAATCTCTCCGCCGTTTTTACCTGCTCCTGGACCAATGTCTACCACAAAGTCACTTTCTAAGATCATATCTCTATCGTGTTCTACTACAATTACAGAATTGCCTATATCTCTTAATTCCTTAAGAGAATTGATAAGTCGTTTATTATCTCGTTGATGTAAACCAATACTAGGTTCATCCAGTATATAAAGTACTTCTTCTAGTTGAGATCCTATTTGTGTTGCCAGTCGTATTCGTTGCGCTTCCCCTCCACTTAATGTTTTTGAGGAATTATTTAGTGACAAGTAAGAAAGACCGACATCTAATAAAAACTTAACGCGTTCGCGTATTTCTTTTAAAACTTCAGCGCCAATGGTAAGTTGTCTTTCACTCATGGTAGCCTCAACGGTTGTAAGCCATTCGTAGAGCTCACTTATACTCATATTGCTAAGATTTGCAATATTTAGCTCTCCTATTTTATATGAAAGCGCTTCTTTATTTAGTCTTCCTCCATGGCAGGTGTGACAAGGCACTACTGTCATAAACTCATCCGCCCATCGACTGAGTGTCCCAAAATCTTTTTCAAAATAGGCCTCCATTAGTGACGGGACTATTCCTTTCCATTGTGTCTCGTAGATCTGCTTGTACCCCGAACTTCCTTTATATTCTACCTCAAATTTTTCTTCAGAACCGTGAAGAATACTATTTAAGACCTCTCTCTCAATCTCTGCTATCGGTTTAGATAAACTGAATTTCAACTTTTTGCTCATCGCTTTTAGTTGAGTAAAGGTCCAATTATCTTTAACCTCTCCCAAAGGGGCTAATCCACCTTTGTTTATGCTTAATTTTGGGTTTGGGATTAGGTCTTTTTCAAGTACATCAGAAGAGGTACCTAATCCGTCACACGCTGGACAGGCACCGTAGGGTGAGTTAAACGAAAAAAGATTAGGTTGAGCTTCATTATAAGAAAGACCTGTTTCTACATCCATCAGGTATTTACTAAAGTGGGTGAGTTCTTTGGTATCCGGATTTAAAATACTAACGACTCCTTTACCCATTTTTATAGCTGATCTAACAGAGTCTATAACTCTGAGACTGCCTACATCCTCTGGAGAAATACGATCTATTACTAAGTCAATGTCATGGATCTTATATCGATCTAGCTGCATGCCCGGTTCAATATCCATAAGCTCGCCATCCACCCAAACTTTTGTATAACCTCTTTTTCGATACTGCTCAAAAATTTCTCTGTAATGTCCTTTTCTACCTTTGATTAAAGGTGCTAGAATCATCATTTTTTGAAGCGCGAATTTATTGTTGACCGCATTAATAATCTCTTGCTCAGTAAAGCTCTTCATCTTATTCCCACTTAGGTAAGAATATGCTTCTCCAGCTCTGGCAAAAAGTAATCTCAAAAAATCATAAACTTCGGTAATCGTTCCCACGGTACTTCGCGGGTTTTTACTTACTGTTTTTTGCTCTATTGCTATGACGGGGCTTAACCCTTCGATTTTGTCTACATCAGGGCGCTTCATATCGCCAACAAATTGACGTGCATAAGCTGAAAAAGTATCCATATACCTCCGCTGGCCTTCGGCGAAAATAGTATCGAATGCAAGACTAGACTTTCCGCTACCACTGAGTCCAGTGAAAACTACTAGTTTATGACGCGGTATTTCTAAATCTATATTCTTAAGATTGTGCTCGCGTGCACCTATTATTTTTATGAAATCTTGCTCGTTGATGATCGTATTTTTTTAGAAGTCTGCGAAGGTACTTATTCTTCTGGTATGAAGATTAAAGGATTATAAAATAGTTGTGTCACGTATCCGAAAAAAAATCGAATTCGTATTGAAGATTCTTTTCTCTTAAATCAAACTCTTTTTCTAACCAGTAACTGCAAGAATGATAGATTTACATTACCACATTGACTATTCTTCCCGGCACCACAATTATCTTCTTGGGCGCTTTACCATCTAGCCATTTTTGTACGGTTTCGTCTGCCAATACATTTTTCTCTATTTCTTCTTTGCTCATGTCCAGCGGAAACTCCAAGTTGGTTCTTGTTTTACCGTTTATAGATATAGGATAAAGCTTGGTGCTTTCGACCAACTTATTAGCATCATACACTGGCCACTTGGCATCTACTATGAATCCTTCGTTGCCCAAGGCTGACCATAATTCTTCTGTAATATGCGGTGCAAATGGAGCTAATAAAACCAAAATTTGATGCAGTATTTCTTTGCTGCGACAGTTCTGGGCACCTAATTCATTGATACAAATCATAAACTGAGCCACCGAGGTGTTGAACGAAAAGCTATCGATATCATCGCTTATCTTCTTTATGGTTTTATGCAATGTTTTAACAGACTCCGCGCTTGGAGTTTCATTGTGCCAAATTGCGTTTCCATCTATGTCAAAGAATAAGGCCCACAGTTTTTTCAAAAATCGATACGTGCCATCTATGCCTTTGGTACTCCAAGGCTTACTGTCTTCTAGCGGACCAAGAAACATTTCGTAAAGACGCAGGGTGTCTGCTCCGTATTCATCGCATACTTCATCAGGGTTTACTACGTTGAGCTTAGATTTAGACATTTTTTCAACTTGCGTTTTGAGATGAATAAGATTGTCTTTACCTGCTACTCTTGAAAAGTCTACCTTTTCAAATCGATTATCCAAGGTTTGAAGCTCCATAAATTTATCTTGAGACAATGTAGCATCCTTACTTGCTAAATGTACTGGCACATGTAATTCCACTCCATTTGCTTCCAAAATCATACTCTCCCCTTGTATCATCCCTTGATTTACCAATTTCTTAAACGGCTCGTCAAATAATATAAATCCTCTATCGTACAAGAATTTAGTCCAAAATCTACTGTAGAGTAAATGCCCGGTTGCATGCTCTGTCCCTCCAATATATAAGTCCACTTGATTCCAGTATTCTAAGCTTTCTTTTCCTGCAAACTCTTGGTCATTATTGGGGTCCATATAACGGAGAAAATACCAACTACTGCCAGCATATCCGGGCATGGTATCAGTTTCTCTTCTTCCATTTCGAGTATTTACCCAGGCTTCGTTATTGGCTAGTGGGCTTTCACCAGTCCCTTTGGCTTCGTAGCTATCTACAGGTGGCAGCTCTACAGGCAGTTCATTGATTACGGTAGGTACTCCATCTTGGTGTATGATAGGAAAAGGCTCACCCCAGTAACGTTGGCGGCTATATCCAGCATCACGTAGCTTATAATTTATTTTTTTAGTACCAAAACCTCGCTCTTCCGCCAGCTGTATAATTGCACGCATTCCTTCCTTTACGGTAAGTCGGTCAAAGTTCTCACTGTTCCTCAGTCGACCTTCTTTGGCATCGAATGGCAGTTGAGTATCTTCATTAGGAATTGAGTTCATTGATTCGACTACCTGTATGATGTCTAAATCAAATTTTTGAGCGAAAGAATAATCTCGTTCATCATGAGCAGGAACTGCCATAATCGCCCCTGTTCCATATCCGCTCAATACATACTCAGAGATATAAATAGGCAGTTTTTTCTGGGTAAATGGGTGTAGGGAATAAGCTCCTGTAAATACACCTGTAACCGACTTATCTTTTTTACGCTCTAACTCAGATTTGTTATTGGCTATGGTGGCATAAGCCTCTATTTCAGCACGTTGTACGTCTGTGGTGATATAGCTTACCAACTCATGATCTGGCGCAAGGACCATAAACGTACACCCAAAAATCGTATCTGGTCGGGTAGTAAACACCTCAATAGTCTGCGATGTATTCTGATTTGCTTCTTCTACCTGAGCATTAAAAACCTTAAACTCTAAAGATGCACCTTCACTTCTGCCTATCCAATTACGTTGTGTCTCTTTTATGCTGTCGCTCCAGTCAATTCTGTTTAGTCCTTCGAGCAATCGGTCTGTATATGCCGTAATTCGCAGGTACCATTGTTTCATTATCTTCTGTGTCACCGGATATCCGCCTCGTTCAGAAAGACCATTTTTCACCTCGTCATTGGCCAATACTGTTCCTAGCTCTTCGCACCAATTAACAGTAGTTTCTTTTTGAAACGCTAACCTGTAGCATTGTAAAACCGCCTCTTTTTCTTGCTTTGTTTTGCCTTCCCAATCTTCTGCTGTAAAACGTGCTAGTTCATCTCCTGAGTGATGCACGTTTACATTTCCTTCATTTTCAAAAATGGTAATAAGGGCATTTATACTTTCAGCTTTATCGGTTTTAGCATTATACCAAGACTCAAAGAATTGGATAAAAATCCATTGAGTCCATTTATAATAGGACGGATCCGTAGTCCTTACTTCTCTGTCCCAATCATAGCAAAATCCTATTCTATTTAACTGCTCTTTATAGCGCGCCAGATTTTCTTCTGTGGTAATGGCTGGGTGTTGGCCCGTTTGAATAGCGTATTGCTCAGCCGGCAAACCAAATGCATCAAAACCCATCGGGTGAAGCACATTAAACCCATTCAATCTCTTATAACGAGCAACAATATCAGACGCAATATATCCTAATGGATGACCAACGTGCAGCCCGGCTCCACTTGGATACGGAAACATATCTAAAGCATAGTATTTAGGTTTACTATGGTCTAAAGTCGTTTTATAAATTTGCTTAGCAGACCATTCTGCTTGCCACTTAGCTTCTAATGATTTAAAATCGTATGAACTCATTAATTTCTATTGAAATGTTCACAAAGGTAGCAGAACCGAAACTATTTCACGGATATCTTATTGATTTTCAAAATCAATAAAGGCTTTTACCGTATCGAGCTTAAAAGACCATATATATACGGGGCATTTGGTGTAAAATTAGAATATCATACCTTATACTAGGGTTAAATGATACTTTTTAATGCCTATATATCCCTTTGTTTTACAGCACAAAATGTTTCTATCACCCTCAATATAAAAATTATAGGACAACATTCAACAGAAAAGTAGCAACAAAACATTTTGATGTTATTTTTGCCCTTGATAGCTAAGGTAGCTTTCTTATTACTCGCAACGCCGGTATAGGCAGCAAAACATAATTATTTAACAAAAACACAATGGCAAAAACAAAAAATACATCCACAGAAACAAGCAATACGTCAAAAGGACAATTCGTGTTTGGCAAACAAAACTATCAATTATTGCTCGCTTCATTAGCCGTAGTGATCGTTGGTTTTGTAATTATGTATGGCAAAGACGGCGATATTTATGACTTTAGAAGAACGACACTTGCTCCTATAGTAGTCGTTAGCGGTTTTATACTAGGCATTTTTTCTATTTTCAAAAAAAGCTAATAAATGACTTTAATTGAGTCTATCTTACTTGGTGTTATTCAAGGACTTACCGAATTTTTACCGGTAAGCAGCAGCGGCCACATAGAAATAGGCCAGGCACTATTAGGTACTGAAAGCTTAAAAGATCAAGAAGAATTGCTAAGTGTCGTATTACACGCAGCGACTGCTTTAGCCACTATTTTTGTTTTTCGTAAAGACATTCTCGCCATCATAACAGGCTTGTTTGATAAAGATGGTACCAAATCTAGAAAATTTGCTCTTTTTGTAATAGCCTCTATAGTTCCTGCAGCCTTTGTGGGCATTTTTTTTGATGATTTATTGCAACAACTATTTGAAGGCCAATTGATCTTAGTTTGCACAATGCTATTACTCACGGGGGCATTATTACTCTTCGCAGACAAAGCAAAAATAGAACACACTAAAGAACTTACTTTAGGGAAAGCCATCATAATTGGCATTGCTCAAGCCGTTGCCATCTTGCCTGGCATATCGCGCTCAGGAGCTACTATTTCTACAGCTATTTTACTCAACATTGACAAAGCTCAAGCAGCACGTTTTTCTTTTTTAATGGTAATTCCGCTAATACTTGGGAAAATGGCAAAGGATATTTTAGATGGAAAACTTCATTTGACTGAAGAATTAGCAATGCCTTTTAGTGTTGGATTTATAGCCGCGCTAATCTCCGGAATATTTGCATGCCAATGGATGATTGCCATTGTTAAAAGAAGCAAACTTTCTTATTTTGCCTATTACTGCTGGGCAGTTGGCATCATAGGCTTAGTGTATGCTTTAGTTTAAGGCAAACTTCGGCAGCAGAACCATAGCTGGCACATCTACTTCGAACTCATCTCTACTTTGTACTTCACAAAAAGTAAAGAAGCCATTCATGGTACCGTAGTCACCGCTTAACGGACACCAAGATTCGTATTCAAATTTTTCGCCAGGTTTTAATTTAGGTTGTTGGCCAATTACACCTTCACCTTCTACTTCTCGCTCTCCAAATAACCCATCTGTTATAAACCAATGTCTTCTTAACAGTTGTACCGTATGCGTAGATCTATTTACAATGGTAATATGATAACTAAAAACATAAGACGCACCGCTAAGACGTTGATCCATTTCGTGCTTGGGGATTGCAATAATTTCAAGCGTTTTGGCTATTTCGTTTAAGACATTCACTATTTGATACCTGCAAGTAAAAGACAACCACTTGAGAAAAACAATTTTTAGCGCATCAAATATTGTCAAAAAATAAAACATTTATAACGCGAGCCATTTATTAGACCGATATCATTCATAAGTGAAAAAAAAAACGTTGCTTTGTCACGCAATTCATGAGCACTTCTTCTCAACTTATTAATAAGGCTGTCGAACAATTATCTCGTTTCCCGGGTATCGGTCAAAAAAGTGCCTTGCGCATGGCGCTATATTTACTTAAAAGACCTGATACCGAGGCAATGGAGCTTAGTCAGGTGATTGTAAAAATGCGTACGGAGATAAAATTTTGTGTCAAATGTTTCAATATTAGCGATGCTGACATTTGCAACGTTTGTGCTTCTCCTAGTAAAGATTCTAGTATTGTTTGTGTGGTAAAAGATTTTCAAGATGTACTGGCCATTGAAAACACAGGACAATACAACGGACATTTTCATGTTTTAGGTGGCTTAATATCACCGGTAGATGGCATAGGTCCAAGTGATGTGAGAATACCCGAATTATTACAAAGAGTAGCAACTGGAGAAATTAAAGAAGCTATCTTAGCACTTAGCAGCACATTAGAAGGCGATACAACCGAATATTACATTGCAAAAAAACTAGGAGAAAGCGGCGTAAAAGTTACCACGTTAAGCAAAGGAATTGCAGTAGGTGGAGAGCTAGAATATGCTGATGAAATGACACTTGCGCGCTCCATCCGAAATAGAATTAGCTTAGAATCATAGTACACTACTACTTTTTTTAATAATTCTACGCTTATTACCATAAAATCTATAATTATTATAATGTTATTTGCATTGCAAATAGCTATAGTACCCCATTGAAAAACAAATATTCTGATCTCATAGATCAAACTTTTCACTTTCCTACGGAAGAATTTAAGACTACAGAGGAAGGAGAGCTTCTTTATAGAGATATTCCTTTGATGGATTTAGCCAAGAAATATGGCACTCCTTTCCGATTTAGCTATTTACCTAAAATTTCAGAGAACATTCAAAAAGTCAAGTTTTGGTTTGCAGATGCATTTGCAGAGCACAACTATAATGGCACCTATAATTATTGCTATTGCACCAAAAGTTCACATTACAAATATGTGATAGAAGAAGGTCTAAAAAATGATATCCATTTGGAAACCTCTTCTGCTTTTGACCTTGATCTTATTAAAAAACTGCACAGTGAAGGTTTGCTAGGATTGGACCGATTTATTGTTTGTAATGGTTTCAAAACAGACCTCTATATTGACAAAATTATAGAACTTATTGATATGGGTTTTGACAACCTACATGTAGTATTAGACAACACACGTGAGTTTCATTTATTAAAAGGGAGAACCGAAAAGAAAATAAAATTGGGCATTCGAATAGCCGCGGAAGAAGAACCAAAATTTGAGTTTTATACCTCAAGATTGGGAATAGGCTATCGGTATATCGTTCCTTTTTATGAAGACCTAATTAAGAACGAACCAAATATGGAGCTTAAGATGCTCCACTTCTTTATTAATACCGGCATTAGAGATACAGCCTACTACTGGAATGAGCTTCGTAAATGTTTAAATGTATATGCCAAGTTAAAAGCAGTATGCGACACCATAGACTCCCTTAATATAGGAGGAGGATTTCCTATAAAAAGAAACCTAAACTTTAACTATGATTACGCCTATATGATCAAAGAGATTGTAGGACAAATCAAGCAAGAGTGCGGAGACAAAAATGTAAAAGAGCCGCATTTATTTACAGAATTTGGAAGTTATACGGTTGGCGAAAGCGGCGGTACTGTCTATAAAATATTGCACCAAAAAAGACAGAACGATAGAGAGCGTTGGAATATGATAGACGGCTCATTTATGACCACTTTGCCAGATGCATGGGCCATAAGCGAGCGATTTATTTTGCTACCACTTAATAAATGGAATGAAAGCTACGAGCGCGTTTTATTAGGTGGATTAACGTGCGATAGTGATGATTATTACAATAGCGAGCAGCACGTAAATGCTATTTATCTCCCAACGGTATATGACGATGACGAAGTTCCTTTGTACATTGGGTTTTTCAACACCGGAGCGTACCAAGAAAGCTTAAGCGGCCAAGGAGGGATTAAACATTGTCTAATCCCCAGCCCTAAAAAAATACTTTTATATAAAGATGCAGATGGCAATATCGTGGACGAACTTTTTGCTGAAGAACAAAATGTAGAAAGTATGATGAAGATTTTGGGTTACTAGCAGCACCAAAACCGATAAAAATTAAATAACTCCACATCTACAAAGAGCAAATCACATTAACAATTTAACACATCATTAATGAGCAAACCAATATCCGATTTTATAGATAACTATTTCCTTCACTTTAACGCAGCAGCGTTGGTAGATGCTGCAGACGAGTATAACAACCAACTTGCCAAAGGCAACAAAATGATGGTAACCATAGCTGGAGCTATGAGTACTGCAGAAATGGGAAAAATGCTGGCGGAGATGATTCGCCAAGATAAGATCCATATTATTAGCTGCACCGGCGCAAATTTGGAAGAAGATGTGATGAATCTTGTAGCGCACGACCACTATGAGCGTATTCCAAACTACAGAGATTTGACGCCGCAGCAAGAGCAAGAATTACTTGACCGACACCTAAATAGAGTAACCGACACTTGTATTCCTGAAGAAGAAGCGTTTAGAAGATTACAAGGTAACATAGAGCGGTTTTGGGGTGAAGCAGAGGCAAAAGGGGAACGCTACCTGCCACATGAATATATGTACCAGATGTTATTAGACGGTTGTCTAAAAGAACATTACCAAATAGATCCAAGAGATAGCTGGGTACTTGCTGCTGCTGAAAAGAACTTACCGATGGTAGTTCCAGGATGGGAAGATAGTACCATGGGTAATATTTTTGCGGGGAATTGTATACTGGGAAACCTAAAACCTAGTACCATGAAAAGTGGTATTGAATACATGACATTTTTAGCCGATTGGTATACTGATTTTACAAAAGACAAAGGACTTGGATTTTTCCAAATAGGTGGAGGCATTGCAGGAGATTTCCCTATATGCGTGGTACCTATGCTAGAGCAAGACCTTGAAAGAAGCACACCTCTATGGAGTTATTTCTGCCAAATCAGTGACAGCACTACCAGCTACGGCTCTTATTCTGGTGCAGTCCCTAATGAAAAAATAACATGGGGCAAATTAGCCGCAGATACACCAAAATTCATCGTAGAAAGTGACGCTACTATTGTAGCTCCTCTAATGTTCGCGAAAGTATTAGGCTGGTAACATTAGACATTCTAATAACTAGCCAAGGTTAGTGGCAATTGACAATACTGGTTTATTATCGTATTAATAAAAATCAATCCCTAAATTTGAACTTTAAAAAGATAGAATGAATACTTGGATTCACATACCTCAAAACTCTGATTTTAGCATCCATAATCTTCCTTATGGTATGTTTATGCGTGATTACAAACCTAGACCTGGGGTTGCTATAGGCGACAGTATTATTGATCTACATGCCTGTTGTAAGCTTGGACTTTTTGCGGAGTTAGGTTTTGACACCAGTGTTTTTGAGTCTAATGTGCTCAATGAATTTATAGACTGCGGGAATGATGCATGGAGCAGCCTACGCCAATATCTTACCATTCAATTGTCTTCAGAGGGAGCTCTTCACGAATTTCGTGAAAAAGCAATCGTCCCTCGTTTAAATGCACAAATGTGCATGCCCATAAAAATCGGAGATTATACCGATTTTTACAGCAGTATTGAGCACGCCACTAATTTAGGAAAGCTTTTTAGACCCGATAGTGAACCGCTTTTACCTAATTGGAGGCACATCCCTGTGGGATATCATGGAAGAGCAAGTAGTATTGTGATAAGCGGAACTCCCATTACAAGACCAAGTGGCCAAAGTAAGGCTCTTACTGCAGATGCCCCATCTTTCGGAAAAAGTAAACGCCTAGATATTGAACTCGAAATGGCTTATATTATTGGTAAATCAACTCATTTAGGGAAACCAATTAGCATAGAAAATGCCGAAGATCATATATTTGGTAAGGTAATTTTTAACGATTGGAGTGCTCGAGACATTCAAGCTTGGGAGTATGTTCCACTTGGACCATTCTTAGGCAAAAACTTTGGATCTACTATTTCACCATGGATTGTTACGATGGAAGCATTAGAACCTTTTAGATGCGAAAGTGTAACACAAGAACCTGCAGTACTTCCGTATTTACAGTTTATAGGCAACAAGAATTTTGACATCAATCTTGAAGTAGCTATCGCTCCTGAAGGAGATGAGGAAACTGTAATTAGTGAAAGCAACTTTAAGTATATGTATTGGAATATGGCTCAACAGCTTGCGCATCATACCGTAAATGGTTGCAACGTAAATGTAGGAGATCTAATGGCTAGTGGTACAATCTCTGGTCGCGACCAAAATAGTTACGGAAGTATGATTGAGATTAGCCAAGGAGGTAAAGAACCAATGCAACTTAAAAACGACAAAACACGAACCTTTTTAGAAGACGGCGACACTATCACCATAAGAGCATACTGTGAAAAAGATGGTAAGCGTGTTGGCTTTGGCGAATGCGTTGGTACAATTGCACCCTAATTCATAGAGCTAGATTTATTTTTCTTCCTGTTCTTCTTCTATTTCGTCTACTTCGGTAAAATCTATGTGTATTTTATCGACATTGGCACTATCCATAGGGTTATCCAACGAATCTAAAAAGTCAACTTTAGGTTTGTACGCATAACAGCTTAAATTCACATTATAAACATTTGGCTTTTCAAATTTACCTCTAGTTACTCCTGATTTAGGATCATTTAAGGCTAATTCCAGGTATCTAGCAACAAGAGGAAGCCCAGTCTTGGATCCTTGACCATTGGCTCCTTTAAAATGTATTCGCATATCTCTACCCCCGACCCATGCTCCAGTAACTAGGTCATGCATTACGCATATGAACCACCCATCTGCATAATCATTGGAGGTTCCTGTTTTACCTCCTATCTCGTTACCTGCACAAATACCGTAGCGATATAAGCCTCTAGATGTGCCACCAGCTTCTTCCACTCCGCCTCTTAAAAAATAAGTCATTGTGTAGGCATTGGTGTCAGAAATTACCCTTACTTCGTTTTTATCTTCTCTATAGTCTTCAAGCATATTGCCCTCACTATCCTCAATCGTATTTATCCAACGTGTTTTTTTCAATTTCCCATCATTAACAAATACTCCATATGCTTGAACCATCTCGAACAGTGAGACGTCTGCTGTCCCAAGCGAAATACTTAAATCATTTACGAGTTCACCACTTATGCCCATTTGATTAGCTAACTTAATAACGCGTCGAGGGCCTACTTTTTCGGTTAGTTGTACGGCGATAGTATTAATAGACTGTGCTAATGCTACTCTTAGCCTAACTGGACCATAGGTATATCGTCTATTCGAATTTTTAGGTTCCCAAATTTCAGGTTCACCGTCAATTATGGTTTCATATTTTAATGGTATATCATCTACCGTAGAACATGCTTCCATACCATTTTCTAGCGCTGCTGCATACACAATAGGCTTAAAGCTAGAGCCTGGCTGTCTACGAGATTGCCAAACATGATCATATTTAAAAAAGTCCCAGTTTGCTCCACCTACCCACGCAATAACCTCTCCTGTTTTAGGTTTTATAGACACTAAGCCACAATGCATTTGTTGCATTTCAGACTTAATAGAATCCATAGGAGTCATGGTTTTATTCACCTTTTTGCCCCCTAAAAATATTTCAGTCTTGGATTTTTGATACATAGACGCAAGAGCATCTCCCTCTGAAACCCCATTGGCGATAGATGTCTTGTAGCGTACCGAGTTTTTAGCATGCCGTATTAGCTCCTTCTCCAATGCGCAAAGCTCCCCCGCTTTAAGTCCTTTACGCTGCTTTTCAATCTCTACATCAAACCAAAATTTACCGCCTAAGCTAGCGTTAAAGTTACTTTGAATTTGAAACATATTTTCAGCCACAGATCGTTCTGCATATTTTTGAGCTTTACTATTAATAGTAGTCGTTATTCTTAACCCATCACGATATAAGTTAATATCGTTTTTATCACACCACGATTTCAATTCTTTGGCAAGCGTCATTCTAAAATAGGGTGCTAGACCGTCATCTTTTACTATCTCCGTAATTTTAAGACGAAGTGGTTTATTGTATAGCACATCTGTACGTGCAGTATCTAGAAAACCGTATTTATTCATTTGTGAAAGAACTACATTCCTTCGCTCCTTTGCTCTATCAGGGTGATTTTTAGGATTGTAATAGCTTGTTCCTTTTAGGATACCTACTAATAAGGCTGATTCTTCGATACTTAAATTTTTGGGCTCTTTAGAAAAATAATACTCTGCTGCACTTTTTATACCGTATGCATTATTTCCATAACTCACCGTATTAAAGTAGAAGGTAAGAATCTCCTGTTTACTAAAGAAAAACTCAAGCTTGAAAGCCGTACTCCATTCCTTTATTTTGGCGATGAGTGTTCTTACTCCAGGTATAAATCCTAAAATTCCTCCTTTTCGGTGACCTCTAGTATTGTATAAATTTTTTGCGAGCTGATTGGTGATAGTACTTCCACCCCGCTTAGAACCAGAAACTGTGGATGCTGCGGCAGATAGAATGCCATAGATATCTAATCCATGATGTAAGTAAAACCTAACATCTTCAGTGGCCACTAAGGCATTCACCGTATTACTATCAATCTCTTCAAAGGTAACAGGGCTCCGTTTTTCAACATAGTAAGTTCCCATTAAAACCCCATCAGCAGTATACACCTCTGAAACAAGAGGCATAGGAGGATTACGCACATCATTTATCCCTGGCATTTTTCCATAAAGCCAAAGAAAATTAGTTTCTAAACTTACTAGAAAGAAGAAAATACAAAGAACTAGTGTATACCCAATACTAAGCATTTTTTTCCAAGTACTCAGCCCTTTGAACTGTCGATGATTAAATAGGGAAAATGACCATAACTTATTCCAATAGGTTGCAGTTGCAGTTACGCCTTGCTTGAGCCACGATGGTGATTTCTCAAACCACATGCTTATCAGTTCTTTCGGTTTCAACTTCAAAGAAAATTAGGTCGTAAAAGTACTTAAATGAGTACAAATTAATTCAGGCAGAAATAAAAATGAATGGCTTCACAATCAATTACTTACCCCTTTACCTCGTAAACAATTTCAGTACAAATACCCTAATATATGATCACGAGAATCTAGAACTATATATTTTTACTCCGGCGTGGTCGTAATGTACGATCTTTCTTTTCTGGCTCTTGGCCTGGTATAGGCCTTGCTTCTTGCACAGAAAGTGGTCTGTCGTTAATCTTACGCTTATCCAGCTTTAGGATCGCTTTTTGTCCCGCATAATTGCTAGCCATCATTACAAAACCGAAACCCTTTGGTTTTTGATCTGTCATATCCTTTAAAATTTTAACAGACTTAACCTCTCCAAATTCTGAAAATAGTTCTTGTAATTCTTCTTCGGTTATCTTAAAGTCAATGTTAGAAACAAATAAATTCATCTAGAAATACTAATTGTGGGATATGGTGGATTTGATTTTTAAATTATGACGGTAGTCAATAGAGCTACAAAAGTATTAATTCTGAAACAATCTAGCATAAACTAAGGTTTCTTATTTTTGCTCTACCCAAATGAAGAAAATAGCCAACTATATAAACGGTGAGTTAAGGGCTCCTGCTAGCAATCAATACATTGACAATTACAATCCTGCGACGGGCAGCGTATATTCCCTTATACCTAACTCCGGTGAAGAAGATGTTCAATTCGCTATTAAAAGTGCCCGTGAAGCATTTGACAGCTGGTCTTCATTATCGAATGCTAAAAGAGCTAGTTGGCTAGATAAAATAGCTAACGCAATAGAATCTCGAATGGATGAGCTTGCTCTGGCAGAAAGCATAGATAACGGAAAGCCTCTTTCTCTGGCTACATCGGTAGACATCCCTAGAGCTCGAGATAATTTTAAGTTTTATGCCACGGCGATTATGCATTATGCCTCAGAAAGTCATCGCACCGGAGACGGTATTATCAATTATACATTGCGTAAGCCTGTAGGTGTGGCGGCTTGTATTTCTCCGTGGAATCTCCCCCTTTACTTATTCTCGTGGAAAATAGCACCTGCACTAGCTGCTGGGAATACAGTGGTTGCAAAGCCTTCGGAAATTACGCCCATGACGGCCTATTTACTTTCAGAAATTTGTGTAGAGATTGGGCTTCCAGCGGGTGTTTTAAATATCGTACATGGTTTAGGTGCGACAACGGGCAACGCTATTATTTCTAGTAATGAAATTGACCTTGTTTCCTTTACAGGAGGAACTTCTACTGGGGCTCATATTGCTAAAATTGTAGCGCCAAAATTCAAAAAAATGAGCCTAGAGTTAGGAGGCAAAAATCCTAATATTATTTTTGATGATTGTGATTTTGAGAAAGCGCTAAAAACCACCGTACATAGTTCATTTGAAAATCAAGGACAAATATGTCTGTGCGGATCTAGAATTTTAGTGCAACGTGGCATTTACGAAAAGTTTAAAAATGCATTTGTCGAGCAAGTTGGGAATATGAGAATAGGCAACCCGTTGAATGAGGATAGCCAGCTAGGAGCCATAGTGAGTAAGCCACATTTTGATAAAATTTTAAGTTATATTGAAATAGCTAAGTCTGAAGGAGGAAAAATATTAACTGGAGGTTTACCCATTTCTTTGGCAGACGACAATAAGGATGGTTGGTTTATCGCCCCTACGATTATCGAAGGGTTAGATCAACAATGCAGAACAAATCAAGAAGAAATTTTTGGGCCTATAGTCACCATCCAACCTTTTGACACCATTGAGGAGGCTCTAGAACTGGCTAATTCAACAGAATATGGTCTTGCAGCAACCATTTGGACCTCTAACCTAAGTACGGCTCATCATGTAGCAGATAAAATAAAGAGCGGGATAGTATGGGTAAATTGCTGGTTACTCAGAGACTTACGCACGCCATTTGGTGGTATGAAAAATAGCGGTGTAGGTAGAGAAGGCGGCTGGGAAGCCTTAAATTTCTTCACAGAACCAAAGAATGTGTGTATTAAATTTTAATTAGCTGAGTATAGTTATTCATTAAGAAATTAAATCATAAAAAGAGGGGGCTTTGCAAATGCAAAGCCCCCTTCTGTTTTTATTTTTATCAGGCAGAATAACTACCTAACAAAGTATTAATAGTCGTCCTCTAAGAATCCCGTTCTTCTGTGACCAGCAAATTCATAATCTGTTCCTGGATCATCTCCAAACTCAGCTCTTATGTATATACTATCAACCATTACACCCGTTTTCGAATGACCTGCCCCCGATATTACTTTACCTTCTTTAACATTGATGGTATAGTAACCTTCAAGATTCTGAGTTACAGAATCGATAGGGTCGATGCTCTCATCTCTAATAACATCTAATGTGTCATAAGAATACATAGGAGCCTCTAGATTTTCAAAGGTGCCAGAAAAACTAGTTGCACCCGGAGCTGCACTTATTTTTCCTTTCATCGGCCATATATGTCCATGATCATCCAACCAAATTGAGCCGTCTTCGGCTGCAGTATTGTAGGTACTGATCAATTGATGTCCAAGAGAAGCGAAAACTTCTCCGTCAATCCCTGTTTCTACGTACCACTCACCTGCTAGATCACTGCCATTCAATAATTCTGTCTCATACTCTTTTTGGCAAGAAATCGCTGATATTGCCATTATGCCAAAGATTATATATTTACTTTTCATACAATTCTATTTTTTAAAGTTCGACTTGTGTTAATTCTACCTCAAAAGAATAGCCAAAAGACCACTCTGATGTTAAAACCATCTTTTTACTTGCTGGGTCTACAGTTAATGTTGCGTCAGTGACTTTGCCACCAAAACCATCATTGCTGAAGTCAGTTATTGTAAAATCATTAGCAGCTATATCATTAGCTGTAACTTTACATCCGCCGCTTTTGTAGCCTAAACCGTAATTTGTTCCGATTTCATAATAACCGCCAAAACCACATGAGAACTCATACGTTCCATCATCATTTTTCCAAACAAGAACATATTTAAGATTTGAAAATTTCAATGCTCCATTTCTTACAATTTTAGATGTGTATAGTCCTTCGATACTCTTAACCATATCTCCTGTTTTAACTACATAGACACGTCTGTTTGATGTACCGTCAAAACCATCAACATTAGTCGCTGTGTAGGTGATATCATAACGATCTGCTCTTGAAACATCTAAAGTAGATCCCCCTCTGTAAACACCATTTGCTGTTGTTTCAACTGGTATAGTCGCTCCATTCTCTGTAGCAGATACTCCTGGATCTGTAAATGATCCGCCTTCTGCAACAAAAACAACAGGTGCACCACTAACCTCTATCAAGGGATAATTAGTCACTTTTGATAATCCTGCTGTTGTTTCTTTTTCGCAAGCAGAAAAAATAAAGAGTGCTAGCCCTAAAATTATTAATTTATTTTTTTTCATGATTTTTTACTTTTATTTATTTTTACTTTCTATCCCACCAAACTTTGGCGGCAATTCCTGTTGAAGCAGGAGCTTTTGCATTTCTAGAAACCTCTACATCCGGCACATCTAGTCTACGAGGTGTATTATAGCCCGTGAGCGTAGAAGCATAAGATAAGGTTCGCTCTCCAATTGCACCTTCTGTACCTTTTGCAGCCGAAGATAATGGCGGATACTGAGTTCTATTCATTTCAAAGAATGCCTCTAAATTTTGCTGATTGGCCATTGAAACCCATTTCTGCATCATTATCTGACCGATTTTATCTTCCTCTGATCCAGCGTCATTCCATTCATATGCACCACCAGAAGCATATAAACTTGAGCCATCTCCTAAACCGTGAGATGCAAAAGAAGCATCTATACCAGCCTCATACTCGACTTGAGCACCTGAAGCACCAGAGTATCTAACTAAAGCTTCTGCTTTCAAGAAATGTAATTCAGACATGGTCATAAAGTATACCGGTGTAAGCGCAGTAATCAAGGGTTTAGATAATTCTCCATTAGGAATATCTCTATTTGCGTAATCACCTTGTGGCTTAGCCTTGTGGCCTGATGATCCAGGAGTATATATTTCATCTACACGAGGGTCTTCTGAATCCAAAAGATAACTAAGTAAAGTATTACTAGCTCTTCCATTAACATCACCTAATCTATCAACTTGTACCTCAAAGTAAGGATTACGTTTGCCTTGCTCAGAAGTCCATGATGAAAAAGCTGCATCAGACGTAATAAAATTATCTTCTGAAAGAAGGGCCATTATCTCTGTGCCTTTAGGGCTCGCTGTATATGATTGTCTCATATACATTTTAAGCTTCAAAGTATTTGCAAAACCAATCCACTGAGACATGTCACCATTAAAAATCATATCCGCAGAGGATAGATCATCCGCAGAAGGATTTGCTTCATACGCTGCTACCGAGGCATCTATTTCAGCGATTAACGCCTTGTATACATCCTCTCCGTTATCAAACTTAGGTTTTGTATTGTCACCTCCAGCTAGCGCTTCAGAATACGGTATCTTATCGTATAAATCTGAAAGCATTTGAAAGGTATATGCTTCACATAATGTTGCCACTAAAGCATAACTTGTAGCTCCACTTGAATTGGCTTCATTTTTAATGTTTCGCAAATTTACTAGTGCACCTGTGTATACTTCTGACCATTCACCATCGAAAAAATCAGTTGAAACAACGTAAGCATCAAAATCCTCATACTGACCTGCGTCTGGACTTTGCGTATAATACTGAGACCAGAATCCACCTAAATTATGGAATGAACCACCGAAAGTGGCTGCCATCGATGCTTGAGCACCTGGAAGCGATAGCTGCATAGAAACAACTCTTACTTTATCTTCATTCTCGTTAACATCTAAAAACTTTTCGCAACCATAGGTCGAAGCTAATAGTGCAACAAAAATCATTTTATATATATTCTTCATGTTTTTATTACTATTATTATTAAAGTGTGAATCTTAAAGCAAAACCATATGACCTTGTTGTAGGGCTTGCACTAAACTCTCCATATTCTGCACCAATACCGTTACCAAAAGTGGTCACCTCTGGATCTATGTACTGATTATCAACAGGAGTCCAAAGTATTAAATTTCTACCTATAAGACTTATTGACATACCTTCAAATGGCATTTTCTCCATAGTCTTGCTAGGCAAGTTATAAGTTAGAGCAAGTTCTCTAAGTTTAACAAATGATTTATCAATCACGTTAGATCGATCAAATGCAACCGCTCTATGGTAATCATCCATATGCGCAGGATCTACTGCAGTAGTATTCTCTTCGTAAGTAAAAGTACCATCACCATTATCTATTTTCACAACAGAATTTGGCACAATAAATGGCTTTCTATCATTATAACTAGTGGTTACTGAGTTTCCTGTAAAATGCAATATATCTGCTGTTCTAGAGAACATTAATCCTCCTTTTCGAGCATCAAATAACAAATTTAGATTAAACGCCTTATAACGCAATCTAGTGCCTGCACCCAACATATAACCTATTTGCGAGTTACCGTAATCCGCTTTTTGTGTGGAAGCTACAGGTACACCATTTGCATCCACTACAACCTGGCCAGTTGGAGAAGTTTCAGGAACACTACCTTCAAATACTCCAATTGGATTACCATTCTTAGCCATAAAAGCAACTGTTGATAAACCACCCAAAGATATATCTTCTTCTAGTCCAACAACCTCATTCAAGTTCTTAGAAAAGTTTGCATATACATCCCAGTTTAATCCTTTCTCATTTTTAAGAATTTTGTATGACCCAACGATCTCTATACCCTTATTGGTTATATCAGCAAAGTTTGATATTTGACGAGTTCCTCCAGCTGAAGGAGCAACTGCTTGAAATAAAATCATATTGTCCGTTAATCTACTATAAACTGTAACGTCTATACCTAATCGTGAATCAATAGCTCTTAAATCTAATCCTAACTCCCACTCCTTATTTCTTTCTACTGCTAAGGTTGGATTTGATAAGTTATTATCTATACCGAAAGAGTTAACTCCATCAAGCGGGAAGTTAATCGTTCTAAACGGCATATAAATACTAGACTGACTGTAGTATCTGTCAAAAGAATATAATGGAGCGTCATTTGCTGTAACCCCGTAACCAAGTCTTACTTTGGCAAAATCTATGAATTTAGGAAGCTTAAGACCATCCGAAATTACGTAACTTAAGTTTGCAGAAGGATAGTAATATGAGCTATTTTCAACAGGTAAAGTTGACGACTGATCTCTTCTAAGTGAAACATTCAAGAAAGCCATGTTTTTGTAACCTAAGTTAGCAAGTCCAAAAAAGTTCACTTGTCTTCTTAGCGTATTTGACTCCGCTATTGTAGGTGCGTTTGGACTATTCTGAACGTTATAGAATCCAGGAATATCTAATGCATCTACAGAAGTAAATAAACTATTAGAAGATCTACTGTTTATGTTCATACCTCCTGAAAGATCAAAAGAAACTAGTGGATTGATTTCTTTCTTCCATGTAATTAATGCATCATTATTAAACTCTTGTGTTCCAGAAGCTTGTTCAGAGACAAATCCAGGATCATCTACAGAACCTCCATTTACACCTTGTGGTAAAAGAATAGCTCTGTGGTTATGTATATTGTTGGTATTAAAGTCATATCCTAGTCTATATAAAACTTTAATGTTTTCCTTAATATCATAAGTAGTCTGAATATTACCATAAATTTTACGACCATTAAAATCATTACCATTTTCATTCAGAACATAATAAGGATTAGTAACACCATAAGCAGTAAAATAATCTTCTGGATTGTAGAATTTATCATTATAGTTTAACATGTCCACAATACTCATATTTCTTGGAGTTTGCATCATGTTATTATAAGTTCCTTGTCCTCCTTGTCCTGTAGGCACAAATTTACCTTCAGTCATCGAAACATTTACACCTCCAGAAACCGAAAGCTTATCCTTTTTAGTCTGAGCCTTTAATGATATGGTATTTCTATTATTGATATCAACCGCTCCAGGATAAATTCCGTCTGCGTTTACATTAGAAAAAGAAGCATAAAAACTGCTAGCACCATTATTACCAGAGACCCCAACACTATTGTTAAGAGTTACTCCTCTTTCGAAGAAATCTTTAACATTATTATCTAATGCTGAATAAGGAGCCAATAGTTGAGAATTATCAACTACTCTTCCGTATACGCGGTCTCTACCGTCAAACTCTGGTCCCCAAGAACCATTCTCGTCTAACCAGTGATTATTGTCCCAACCTTGACCAAATTGATTTTGGAATTCTGGCATTCTAAGAACACTGCTAAAAGTAGCAGATCCATTGTACTCTACTCCAAGCCCTTTCTTTGCTGATGAGTTAGACCCATTCTTTGTGGTAATCATTATAACACCATTTGCACCTCGAGAACCGTATAGAGCCGTAGCAGCACTACTTTTAAGTACTTCCATACTTTCAATATCGTTTGGATTAATTGTGTTCAAGCCATTACCAAAGTCAAATCCTCCATTTAAAGAAGTTGAATTGGTAGAATTATTTGCAATCGGCACACCGTCTACAACAATTAATGGCTGAGTTCCCTGAGAAATCGAATGAATACCTCGAATAAAGATTCTGGTAGACGCCCCTGGATCACTTGAAGCTGCACTGATTTGAACACCAGCTATTTTTCCTTGCAATCCATTAATTGGTGAACCCAAGCCTGTTTCGTTAATATCGACAGACTTAACAGATGCTACCGAATAACCAAGAGAGCGCTTGCTACGCACAATACCTTGTGCAGTAACTACTACTGCTCCTAAATCTTGATCACCAGTCTCCATCTTAATGGTAATACTGTTGGAAGCACCAAGGGTAACATCTTGATCTGCCATGTCGATAAAACTAACTTGGAGAACAGGTGCTGCCGTGGTTATTTTGATACTGAAACGACCATCGGTGCCAGATATGGCTCCATTAGTTGTTCCTTTTTCCTTAATCACCGCCCCAGTAATAGGCTGCGATTTTGAATCTGTAACCATCCCGGTAACAGATCGAGTTTGAGCGTGTGCTACTACTGCAAAAAGCAGCAACGCACTAACCCCTAGAAATTTGATTAATTGTTTCTTCATAAACTTAGCTTTTATAAATGAAGCCGCAAGATATAATAACATTTCAATAACATACTAGTAATTTTTACTTAATGATTATATTTTTTTGCTGCCAGGCTTCTTTTTGGTAAAAAATGTCGACGCTAATATGCCACAAAGACGATACGTGCGATTGTTAAGAAGTGGAAAACAACTATATTTTAATTAGTAAACTTGTACCTTTATCTTTGCGCCAATTATATGGATTTAACGTACAACACGCAACAAGAACAAATAAAGCTAACAGAGTATGGCCGAGGGGTGCAAGAAATGGTTGCATATCTTAAATTGGAGAAAGACCGCGATAAAAGAAATGTGTTAGCTCATACCGTTTTTAATGTAATGGTAAACCTTAACCCAGAGTTAAAAAACCAAACAAATTACGAACAGACTGTTTGGGACCACATGCACGAAATTGCGGACTATGAGCTTGATATAGATAATGATTTCCCTACTCCTCAGCCAGCCGCTAAAGCAGTTAAACCTGAACATCTTGGCTATAAAGACGTATTGAGTAAATACCGATACTATGGCCGTAATCTCATTGACATGATTGATGGGGCTAAAGATATGGAAGAAGGAGATTTGAAAAAGATGTACATTAATTACATCGCGTCATTTATGGTTAATTCATCCAAAGCGTGGAATGAAGAAGACCTTACCCCAACTCAAGTCATTCAACATTTGGCAGATTTATCCAACGGAATGTTGCAAATAAGTGCAGACTCCCTTGACATACACCTTGAAACTATTTTTAAAAAACCATTATATTCTAATAATAGAAATAAGAATAATAAAAACAAGAAGAAACCGTTCAACCCGAAATATAAAAAAAGATAAATGGGAACTTTCACCATAGATGGTGGCCACAAACTTAAAGGCACACTCACTCCTCAAGGAGCTAAAAATGAAGCATTACAAATACTTGCTGCAGTCTTATTAACTGCCGATGAAGTAGAACTGCATAATATTCCTGAAATTAGAGACATACTCAGAATGATTGAGTTACTCAAAGGGCTGGGCGTAAAAGTAGAGCACAAGGCTAAAGGAAATTGGGTATTTAAAGCAGACGAAATAGATCTGGACTATTTTCACACCGACGAATTTAGAACGAAAGGGGCGGCAATACGTGGATCCATAATGATTATTGGTCCATTGTTAGCTCGCTTCGGTATCGGTTACATTCCAAGTCCGGGTGGCGATAAAATAGGTAGACGAAGACTAGACACGCACTTTATAGGCTTTGAAAGCCTAGGAGCTGAGTTTATCTATAATAAAGATACCGGTTTTTACAAGGTTGAAGGTAAAAACCTACGTGGCAGCTATATGCTCTTAGAAGAGGCTTCTGTAACAGGCACAGCCAATATTCTGATGGCAGCCGTTATGGCCAAAGGCACCACCACCATTTATAATGCCGCTTGTGAACCTTACTTGCAACAATTATGCAAGATGATAAACTCCATGGGAGGTAAAATATCTGGAGTAGGCAGTAACTTATTGGTTATTGAAGGCGTTAGCGAACTGGCAGGATGCGTTCATACCATACTCCCAGACATGATAGAGATAGGCTCTTTTATTAGCTTAGCAGCATTAACCCAATCGGAAATAACGATTGAGAAATGTAGAGTAGATCAATTAGGTATTATCCCTAAAGTATTCAAAAAACTTGGTGTTCAATTTATTATCAAAGACGACGATATCATAATACCCGAAAATAAACATTATGAAATAGATAATTTTATTGACGGAAGCATGATGACTATCTCTGATGCAACATGGCCTGGCTTGTCACCAGACTTATTAAGCGTAATACTTGTAATGTGCACACAAGCCAAAGGCAATGTACTCATACACCAAAAAATGTTTGAGAGTCGCTTATTCTTTGTAGATAATCTAATTGACATGGGAGCACAAATCATATTATGCGACCCGCATAGAGCTACCGTAATGGGGCTAGACAGAAGAGTTCCTCTTAAGGCAACCACCATGTCATCGCCAGACATTAGAGCTGGAGTATCCTTACTCATAGCCGCTATGAGTGCTGAAGGTAAAAGCACTATTCATAATATTGAACAAATAGACAGGGGATATCAAGATATCGAAACTCGTCTAAATGCGATAGGAGCAAGAATTACACGATCTTAAAAAATGAAAAACTTAAATGTATTTGGTATTACTTTCCTTTTGGTGATAAGCACTGCATTTAAATCAAGCATTACCGTTATTCATCCTGCTATTGGGGAGAAAGCTCCTGAAATTGAACTGAGAAACGGTGAAGGCAAAATAACCAAGTTAAGCAGCTTAAAGGGCAAAGTAGTGTTAATTGATTTTTGGGCCAGTTGGTGCAACCCTTGCCGCATCGAAAATCAACACATCGGTAAGACTTATGCTCAATTTAAGGACGCTACCTTTAAAATCGGGAAAGGATTTGAAGTATACAGTGTCAGCTTAGATTCAGACTCTTCCATTTGGCAAAAAGCTATTAAAAACGACAGAATGAATTGGAGTGCTCACGTATCCGATTTTAAAAAATGGGACAGTCCAGTGGTTGAATTATATAATTTTCGCTTTTTGCCACACAACTTACTTATTGACTCTTCAGGGATCATCATGGCTAAAAACATAATGGGACACGACCTTGAAAAAACTCTTGCCGCATATTTGGCAGACTAATTGGTGTCAATCTGACACAATAGGACGTGGCAATACTTTTGCAAAACCGTATAGCGCACAAGCACTTTAACAATGATGTCAGAAGAGAACAAAGAGCAAGAAGAAATTCTAGAAAATACTACAGAAGAGATAACGCAAGAATCTGAAAATGATAGCGTTGAAACCAAAGAGCCAACAGCTGAAGAGAAAATTATTGAGCTTAATGATAAATATTTAAGACTTTATTCTGAGTTTGATAATTACCGAAAACGCACCTCTAAAGAGCGCATTGAATTATTTAAAACCGCTGGACAGGATATTATGACAGACCTTGTTCCTATAATGGATGATTTTGAACGCGCCTTACAAAATATGGATAAGAAAGGGGATGTAAAAACGATACGCCAAGGTGTCGATTTGGTGTTTAATAAATTTAAAAGCACGCTAGAATCTAAGGGGCTTAAGTCATTTAAATCTATAGATCAAGATTTTGATCCAGAAATTCATGAAGCAATCACTAGAATACCTGCACCAAACAAAAAACAAATTGGTAAGGTAGTGGATGAGGTTGAAAAAGGCTACATGCTGAACGATAAAGTAATAAGATACGCTAAAGTAGTAGTAGGACAATAATGGCTAAAAGAGATTTTTACGACATACTAGGGGTATCCAAAAATGCGCCTGCCGAGGAAATAAAAAAAGCTTATCGTAAAAAAGCCATTCAATTTCACCCAGACAAAAATCCAGGTGATAAAGCGGCCGAAGACAAGTTTAAAGAAGCGGCAGAAGCCTATGAAATACTGAGCAACGCTGAAAAAAAACAACGATATGATCAATATGGTCATGCCGGAGTAGACGGTCAAGGTGGCTTTGGCGGAGGAGGCATGAATATGGATGACATTTTTAGTCATTTTGGAGATGTTTTTGGCGGTCGAGGCGGCAGTCCATTTGAAAGCTTTTTTGGCGGTGGCGGAGGTGGAAGAAGCGGCGGAAGACAAGCCGTTGGCTCTAACATTCGCATAAAACTAAAGTTAAGTCTAGAAGACGTTACCGCTGGCGTAGAAAAGAAAATAAAATACAAAAAGAAGGTGGTTGCCAAAGGCGTAACATTTGACACTTGCTCTACCTGCGGTGGTCGCGGTCAAGTAACTCGCGTTCAAAACACCTTCTTAGGGCAAATGCAGACCGCAAGCCCCTGCCCTACGTGTAGAGGAATGGGTAAAAAGATAAAAAATGTACCTGCAGGAGCAGATGCAATGGGTTTAATAACCGAAGAAGTTACCACATCTATCCAAATTCCTGCGGGAGTGGCAGATGGTATGCAACTAAATGTGCAAGGTCGCGGTAATGAAATGCCAGGAGGTGTAGCAGGTGACCTAATTGTGCTGGTAGAAGAAGCCAAACACGAGAGTCTTGAACGTGATGGAAATAATATTATTTTTAATCTTCATATTAGCTTCCCGCAAGCTGTATTAGGTGCCGATGTAGAAGTACCAACCGTGAGTGGCAAAGCACGTATCAAAATTGAACCTGGAACGGCAAGTGGGAAAGTACTCAGATTACGTGGCAAAGGAATACCTGATGTCAATGGTTATGCGACCGGAGATCAACTCATTTACGTAGATGTTTTCACCCCTAAAAAACTAAGTAACGACGAAAAAGCTATGATGAAACAGCTGCTTGAATCAGAGAATTTTATCCCTGACCCAAGCAAAGAGCGCGGCTTTTTTGACAAAATGAAAGATATCTTTCATTAGGATCTAATTTTCCCTGAGTGTAGCAGTCACATTCAATACTGTGATTTTTATTTTTTTCTTTCCTATATTTTAATGGAACTTTGCTGCATTCATGCTAACTACAGAATCATCTAGTCATCACGACGATTTAGATCAAAAATCAACCTTGGAACTACTTCAAGGTATGAATCAAGAAGACAAAATCGTCCCCTTAGCCATTGAGCAAGAATTGGCTAGCATACAATCTCTTATAGATGCCGCATATCTAAAAATGCTTAATGGAGGTAGATTGTTTTATTTAGGCAGTGGTACAAGCGGCCGACTAGGTATAGTAGATGCCAGTGAGTGCCCTCCGACTTATGGAGTACCTCAAGGACTCGTAATTGGCATTATTGCCGGTGGTGACCCTGCCATAAGACAAGCCGTAGAAAATGCTGAGGATGACCCACTACAAGGCTGGTATGACTTACAAGCTCATACTATTAGCAAACGTGATTTTGTAATAGGCATAAGTGCTAGTGGCGGAGCTCCTTATGTGACTGGAGCCTTAGAGCAATGCATAGCTAACAAAGTGACTTGCGGCGCCATAGCGTGTAATATAGATAGTAAAATTGGCCAAATAGCCGATCATAAAATAGAAGTAGTTGTAGGCCCTGAATTTGTAACCGGAAGTACACGTATGAAAAGTGGGACTGCTCAAAAACTAATTCTAAACATGATAAGCACCAGCCTAATGATTAAGCTTGGGCATGTACAAGGCAACAGTATGGTCGACATGCAGCTAAGCAATAAGAAACTTGTACTACGAGGCACTCGAATGATAATGGAGCAAACTGGTTTAGATGATTTTACTGCCCAGGAGCTACTCTTAAAACATGGAAGTGTACGAAAAGCAGTAGAAGCCGCAGAAAATTGGTAGCTTTCTTAGATTTGAGTTTGATATGAAAATAATTACATGGTCATTACTAATAAGTATCGCTTTATCCTCTTGTTGTGATGATTGTGCGGATTACCCATCTACACATATATTGCAATTAGATACCTCGCTGCAAAGCGGATTTAGTTCTTCTGAAATAGGAAATTTAGTTTTAGTTACACATCGAACTAATTCTACAAGAGATACTCAACCGCTCTATATGAATCCAAGCAAGACATCTATATCGTATGGCGCTATAGATACCTGGCAGCTTAAACTTAACGAAACTTCAACTAATTCTCAATACGAAGTAGTATTGCATGATTCCGTAATAGCCCTTCTTGAACAGCCCTTGTTTAGCACTATACAAGGAAAAGGAATATGTTCTTGTGATGAGACAGAACTAAAATCTGTTCACCTTAATGGAGTGCTTAAAAGCAGGGATGAACTTCCCGAATTCATCCATAAAAAGTAAGCATTTTATCACTTAGATGTTAATTTTAAGCTTAAGTAATCGAAACTTAAACTTAATTACTTTTGCACCAGTGGAAAATATGATAACCATACACGTCACAGATTTAGACCGGGTAACGCACAGCATCTTGGCTCCAACCGACATGGGATTTAATGTAATGGAGGCTATACGAGCAAATGAATTGCCTATCAAGGCTACTTGTGGCGGAATGGCCATGTGTGCTACATGCAATTGTATCGTAAAAAGCGATCACCATCTCCCCGAAATGAGTGAGGATGAAGAAGCAATGTTAGACGAAGCATTTGTGTTGAATATACCTGGCAGCAGGTTAATGTGTCAAATCTTCATTTCAGAAGCTATTGACGGACTCGAAATCCAAATGGGTGAATTGACAGGAGAATAAGACGATGCAGACGGTTCAAATTAGAGAAGCTTCGGCTGAAGATACTCAGCAAATTCTGGATATTTACAATCATTACATTCAGCATACTGTAATCACTTTTGATGTAGATGCATATTCATTCGAGCAAATGTCAAACAAAATTTTACTGCTTCAAAAAGATTATCCTGTACTGGTGGCTCACAAAGATGACCATATCGTTGGATATGCATACGCCTCCGCATGGAAAACAAAAACCGCATACAAGCATAGTGCAGAGACTACTATATATATACACCCAGAATATCATGGTAAAGGAATAGGCTTACGACTCTATAATTCGTTATTGACATGCTTACCTCTTTTTGAAATTGTGAATGCAATAGCATGTATTACCATCCCCAATGACAGCAGCATCCGTTTACATGAAAAATTAGGATTTTTCAAAATAGGAAAGTTTGACAAAGTAGGATTTAAACATGCGCAATGGATTGACGTTGAATACTGGCAAAAACAAGTGTAAAATGGCATACAAAAGCCTACCTAAAAAAGGTATTTTAAGAAACTTTCACATTTTCTTTTGAAATATTTGAAAAATAAGCACAAAAAGGTACATTTGCAGCCCGAAATTTTCGAGGTAATAACATAACAAAGTGGATACATTATCATACAAAACCATCTCAGCTAACGCCAAAACTGTAAACAAACATTGGGTTGTAGTTGACGCAGAAGGAAAAACATTAGGTCGTTTTTGTTCTGAAGTAGCAAAAGTACTTAGAGGCAAAAACAAGACTAGTTTTACACCACACGTAGATTGTGGCGACAATGTAATTGTTCTAAACGCTGAAAAAATTACCATGACTGGTAATAAAATGAACGTAAAAGAATATCAAAACTTCAGTGGATACCCTGGAGGTCGTCGTGTTGAAATAGCTAAAGATTTATTAGCTAGAAAACCAAAAGATCTTATTGAAAGAGGTGTTCGTGGTATGTTACCTAAAAACAGACTTGGACGAAAATTATTTACAAACATGCATGTGTTTGTAGGTACTGAGCATCCTCATGAGGCTCAAAAACCAACCAAATTAGACATTTAATTATATGGACGTTATAAATACAATTGGGAGAAGAAAAGCATCAGTAGCTCGTGTATACATGAGTGAAGGTAAAGGTACTATTACGGTAAATAACAGACCGTTAGAAAAGTACTTTGCTTCTCCAGAGTCATGGTACTATGTTAATTTACCGTTGCAAACTTGCAACATGGAAGGTAAATATGACATAAAGGTAAACGTAGATGGTGGTGGAACTACCGGTCAAGCAGATGCTATTAAACTTGCTATCGCAAGAGCTTTAGTAAAAGCTGATGCCGATTTGAAACCAGCATTAAAAGCAAAAGGGTTAATGACAAGAGATTCTCGTTCTGTTGAGCGTAAGAAACCAGGTCAACCAAAAGCAAGAAAGAAAACACAATTCAGTAAACGTTAAGACCATGGCAGTAAGTACAGAAAAATTATTAGAAGCAGGTGTACACTTTGGTCACCTTACCAGCAAATGGAATCCAAAAATGGCACCTTATATCTTTATGGAGCAAAATGGTATTCACATTATTGATCTTAACAAAACTTCAGCTAAGTTAGAAGAAGCTAAACAAGCCATTGCTAATATCGCCAAAACAGGACGTAAAGTAATGTATGTAGCTACTAAAAAACAAGCTAAAGAAATATTGGAAGAGAACGCCAAAAGAGTAAATATGCCTTTCGTAAGCCAAAGATGGTTGGGTGGTATGTTAACTAATTTTGCTACCGTGCGTAAGTCTATCAAAAAAATGCAATCTATCGAAAAAATGAAAAGCGATGGAACTTTCTTAAATATGAATAAGAAAGAGCGTTTGATGAAATCTCGTGATCAAGAAAAATTGGAGCGTGTATTAGGCGGTATCGAAGACTTGAATAGAATTCCATCTGCACTTTTTATTGTAGATATTAAAAGAGAGCACATTGCGGTAAAAGAAGCTCAAAAGCTAAATATTCCAATATTTGCTATTGTAGATACCAATTCTGATCCTACTAAAGTGGATTTCCCAATCCCAGGAAACGATGACTCTGCAAAATCACTTCACATCCTTATCACTGAAATTACCGATGCTATCGCTTCTGGTTTGGCCGAAAGAAACCAAGCTAAAGAACAAGCTCAGAAAGATAGTGAAATAGATGCAGCGGCTATAGAAGCGTCTAAAGCTGAAAAAGAAGAAGCATAGTCTAACAGACTTTTTATTTTAAACAACACACTCAATAATAGAATAATGACAACTATTACAGCGTCTGTAGTTAACAAACTTAGACAAATGACAGGAGCCGGTATGATGGATTGCAAAAAAGCATTGCAAGAAGCCGAAGGCGACATCGATGCGGCTATCGATATACTTAGAAAAAGTGGAGCTGCTAAAGCTGCAAAAAGAGCGGATAGAGACGCTGCAGAAGGTCTTTCTATCGCTAAATCTTCTGCTGACAATACCTATGGTATTGTTGTGGAGGTAAATTGTGAAACTGACTTCGTTGCTAAAAATGATGATTTCGTAGCATTCGCAAATAAAATTGCTGATATTGCTCTAGATCAAAAATTTGCAGACAGAGACGCATTACTTGCAACTGCATTTGATGGCAAAACACTTGGTGAAATCCTTATAGACAAAACTGCGGTAATCGGAGAGAAAATTGACGTATCTAACTACGCTCTTGTTTCTTCTGAAGGTGTAGCAGCATACAACCACGGTGCAAACCGTATCGGTGTATTAGTAGCACTTAACTCAAACGAAGAAACTGCTTTACAAGCTGGTAGAGATTTAGCTATGCAAATAGCGGCTATGAATCCTATTGCTGTAGACGAAACTTCTGTATCTCAAGTGGTAAAAGATAAAGAACTAGAAATAGGCAGAGATATCGCTCGTCAAGAAGGTAAACCAGAAGAAATGTTAGATAAAATCGCGCAAGGTAAACTTCAACGTTTTTATAAAGACAACACTCTTTTACACCAAGCATTTGTTAAAGATAGCTCTATGACTGTAGCTGCTTTCTTAAAAACAGTTGATGCTAATCTTACTGTAAAATCATTTACACGATTCCAATTAGGAGCATAAGCGACTAATCAAATACTATAATTTCAAAAAGTCTTCTACTAGTAGAAGACTTTTTTATTTCCATACTTTCTAATTTCAACTTACATTTGACCCTTGAATGAGCGCTTTGCATATACATCCAGAACTTATTGAACAAAAAGGCACCATTCCATTCATTCAAAACACCACACTACCCATGAAATATAAACGAATACTACTCAAACTAAGTGGCGAAGCTTTGCTTGGCGATAAAGAATTTGGTATAGACAGCAGCATACTTGCTATGTATGCTCGTGAAATAAAAGCGGCAGTTGCTCTAGGTATAGAAGTAGCCATCGTAATAGGTGGCGGGAATATCTTCCGTGGAGTAAGCGGCGTAGAAGGCGGAATGAAAGATCGCGCTAATGCAGACTATATGGGTATGCTCGCTACTATGATAAACGCCATGGCCTTGCAAGGAGCTTTGGAGAACGAAGGTGTTTACACGCGATTGCTGAGTGCTATTAAAATGGAACAAGTAGCAGAACCTTTCGTACGCAGAAGAGCGATTAGGCACCTTGAGAAAGGGCGTGTGGTAATACTAGGTGCAGGAACGGGAAATCCCTACTTTACTACAGACACCGCAGCTAGTCTTAGAGCGGTAGAAATAGAAGCAGATGTTATATTAAAAGGAACCCGTGTAGATGGTATTTATTCTGCAGATCCTGAAAAAGACGCAACTGCTACTCGTTTTGATAAACTAAGCTTTACCGAAGCAATAAGCCGCAACCTTAAAGTAATGGATATGACGGCCTTTACCCTTTGTCAAGAAAACAACCTCCCCATTATCGTTTTTGATATGAATAAAGCGGGAAATCTTATAGAGGTTGTAAAAGGCGTAGAAGTAGGAACGTTAGTGAGTTAGTTGTCGGTAAAAAGTTATGTTTAAGTGTAAACGACACTTAAACATAACTCAACTTTACCCCTTCTTCGAAACCTAATTACCTCTAACTAAGTTAAAACTTATTCTTCCACATCATGCTTTCTACTGGCTTGATGGTGCGTTTGTTATATTTAGCATTCGGTTTTTTGTTATACATAGTTTCGACCTCACCCTCTACTACAAAGTAAATAAGCTGTCCTATCGGCATACCCTTGTACACGCGAACCGGCTGAGTAACCGATATTTCAAGTGTCCACGTATTACAAAACCCTACATCTCCTTTACCTGCAGTAGCATGTATATCTATTCCTAAACGACCGGTACTGCTTTTACCTTCTAAAAAAGGTATATGTGCATGCGTTTCGGTATACTCTTCTGTTACCCCTAGATATAAAACTCCAGGTTGTAATTCAAAACCATTGATTGGAATCTCAAAATGTTCAATTTTATTATGCTCACGCGCATCCAAAACCCTATCTGTATAACACGCTAAATGTTTACCCAAGTGCACATCATAACTATTAGTTCCAAGGTCACTCCTATTAAATGGTTCAATTAAAATAGTTCCTTTCTCTATTTCTTCTAAGATTCGTGTATCGCTAAGTATCATTGATTTTTGATTGGTTCAATTTTAAAGTATTATTTCAACTTTCCAAAGGCAGAGCGTGCGGTCATCACTACAACTTACGAACATATTTTCGTCTATCCACTCCACCTTATTTATACAATTGGTATGGCCTTGGTACCTATCAAAGTCTATTACCTTTACTAATTCCAACTTATCATTCCAAAGTTTTATCGTTTTATCCATACTCGAACTTATTAAAATATTACCATTATAGCTTACGCTTTTCGCCTGATACTCATGTGCAGCAACTGAATAAACTTCTTTGCCAATAGTCAAGTCCCATGCCCTAATCATGGCGTCTCGCCCGGTGCTTACTAGCGTCTTTTCATCCAAAAGAGTAAGTGCAAACACCGAATTGGTGTGCCCTACTAATGTACGCGTGACTTGCATCGTATCTTTATCTACTTCATAAATAAGATGATCTGAAGCTCCGATGAAATAACTACCCTCCGATTGAATTATACATCTCAAACTTTCGTTGGACACTTGCAACGAACGCTGCTCTTCGTTACGTGTATAGCTTAATATACCATCTTCACCCCCGCTAGTAGTATCCATTATAAAAAAAACACCCCCATGGTGCTTTTTCTGTTTACTGACTAAGGTGTTGTCAGCGAGATTTACTTTGAATATTTCTCCGTTGCGAGAACCCAGTAATAAATGAGCGTCATGCTTAGTCATACTGTAAAATGCTTCTCCGCCTTGCAACACAAGAATACCATTCTCCGGATTATCGATATCCCATTTTACCACATAGCCCTCAGCACCTGCAGAGTATATCGTCCGCGTTTCTTTATCCAACACAAAATCATAAATGGAATCTTTATGGCCTTTCAATTGTGCTACCTTTGCAATCTTAATTTCTGGTCTATTTGCCATTACATACGAAGAAACATATAAAGAACGGAATAGTTGCGCTTTGGCTCATAGAAGAATCAAAAGAAGAACTGTGGCAACTGCTTCCACCATCTTGGCTGGCAAATTTAGACTTTGAGAAAGTCAATCGTCATAATCTTGCGGCGCGTGTTCTGGCGCATACCGTTTGTCCTGACTTTGATTTTTTAGAAAAAGATGAGTATGGTAAACCATACTTTGACAGTGAAGATCATAAAATATCTATAACTCATGCAGGAAAGTACGCAGGATTTATGTTTACCAAAAAACGAGACTGCGGTATAGACATGGAAGAAATAACTGAGCGCATACAACGCATACAAGGTAAATTTATGAGACCAGACGAAGAAGCATTTTTGGCTGACGACCTAAAAGGCCTTTATATGCTTTGGTGTGCTAAAGAAGCTATGTATAAATATTATGGCTTCAAAGCATTAGATTTTAAACAACACATTAAACTGGATTACGCTCCTCTACAAGAAAATGGAACGCTCATAGGCCATATCCATAAGGATGATTATTTGCGGACCATAGAATTAGAATATTCCTTTTTCGATAATTACTTAATATTGCATACAGCCTAATGAGTAAAATAGTTTGGATAACAGGTGCTGGCACTGGCATTGGCAAAGCACTAGCAATGGCCTATAATGAGAAGGGAAATACCGTAATTCTATCTGGCAGAAAAGAAGACCAATTGAATGAAGTAGCCAACTTACTATCAAACGCTTACGTACTTCCTCTTGATGTGATTAATGAAGATGCTATAACACAAGCAGTGGCACAAGTCTCTGCGAAATTTGGGCGTGTGGACGTTCTAATTAATAATGCAGGAGTAAGTCAACGGGCTCTGGTCACAGAAACCTCTAATGACGTTGGACGTCAATTAATGGAGGTTAATTTTTTTGGTAGCGTTCATTTAACCAAGGCTGTATTACCTCTAATGCTCAAAACTGGCACCGGAAATATAGTTGGAATGAGCAGTGCGGCAGGCAAGTTTGGATTTCCATTGCGATCCTACTATTCCGCCAGTAAGCACGCCCTGCACGGATTTTACGAAGCCCTAGGTCTAGAACTAAAAGACACCCAAATTTACACCACCGTAGTTTGCCCTGGCAGAATAAAAACGGACATTAGTAAAAATGCACTGAAAGGTGACGGAGCTGCCCACGCTCAGATGGACGACGGTCAGCTCAATGGCGTAGATGTAGCTATTTGTGCAGCTAAAATAAAACAAGGCATAGGCAGAAATAAATCAGAAATTTACATCGGTGGAGGTGAAATAATATTGATCTATCTAAAAAGGTATATACCTGCTCTCTTTCGATTTATCGCCAAGCGTGTAGCCTCAGAGTAGAAAGTCCCTCTTAAGGCGAAAATTTGCCATTACGTGTACTTAATTTAGTAGTGCAAATAGTTAACTTTAGATGAGGCTTTAGCCACTAGTCTGCACCGCCTTTCTACAACTTACTACTTCACTCATTTTTTAATATTTATTTTTTATTTTAAAAAGATAAAAGTAGGATTGTACCTATTAAAACAATCACTTGAAAAAAATAGCACTCATTTGCTACGTCATTATCAGTTTTAACTCTTTTGGTCAAAACTATAATACCGATGCTAGCAAATACACTTTTCTCGAAAAAAATTACTTTAGTCAATATAGAGTTGGTGCACTGCTTGGTATATCACCTGGTTTTGAGGTTACACCAAGTACACGCCCAGCGTATAAAAGTGCAGTTACTATGGTGTCTATCGTTAATGTAGGATATAACGCCCGCATTAACATCAAAGACTTTGATGACAAAGCCTCCATTGCGATTACGGCCCCTGTTGATCTCAGTTTGGGATTAGGCATTAGTTATCCAAATGACTATGTCAACACAGGCTTCTTGACCTTAGCATCTGGTCTTTTTATAGATTTTAATTATGGTTATCACTCCACGTATAACAACATTGATAAAAGTGGTTTTACAGTTGGTTTTGGTATGCGTGTATTTAAAACACCATTATTTGGTATTTCAGAAGACCAAGACACTAAATTTCAACGATTATCTTTTGGCCCAGCAGTAAGAGCCGAACTTAAGTTTGATGATGCAAACGATCTAAACCGTGCTTATTACCTAGAGTTGGGCATCCCAAGCCACTTTGACTACGAGGGAGAAAAGTATCTATCTAATACATATGTCAATTTTGGTATCAGTAAAATTCTAAATTATTAAGCCATGAGATTCCTATTATTCACCTTTGTCACGTTCCTATTAAACCATGCATACTGCCAAATTATTTTGCAATCTCATGGTGAAATACCTGCCGAAATATTTCAATCTTCATCCGAAAAATTCGCACTAAAGAGAGATTTAATTGTGGACTCATCCTACTTTGAGCCTAGGGATGTAAGACTCGCAAGACTCAAAAACAGCGAACAAGCCACTTACCTTATTGACGCGATTAAAAATAGCGGAGACATCTACATAAACGATGATTACACAAAACTCATAAACGGTATCGCAGATGAATTACTCCGAGATCTACCTGAAATAAGAACAAAGATTCATTTGTACGCATACAAAGCTCCTTATGTTAATGCCTTTTCAACAGATCAAGGAGACATATTTTTTACCGTAGGTTTATTGGCCTATCTTGACAATGAAGCGGAATTGGCTTTTGTAGTGGGCCACGAAATAGTGCATTACATCAAACAACACAATGAGAAAGGCTTTAGCGAACGGATTAAAATAGCCCGCGGCAAAGACCAGTATACAGATCTTACGGTAGACCAGAGTTGGGAAGCAGAGCATCTCTTTTCACAATCTTTAGAAAAAGAAGCCGACATCCAAGCATTAGATCTTTATCTTAAAACAACATACGACACCGCTGCTATTTTTACAGGATTATCAAAGCTAAAAACAGCTGACTTAGGCTATAAGGATACCGCCATAGAAGAATACATTTACAATCTTGCAGACTTCGTTTTACCAGAAGGCTTTTTACCTGATTCTCTTAAAATAAAAAGGAATACCAAAAGAACCGAAAAATACAGCACCCATCCTGAGGTTGAAATGCGCCTGGCATATTGCAAAGACAGCATTGCTGGCAGAAATAGCCTTGGAAGTGACGTCTTCAAAAATATAAATGCAAGCAATTTTGAAAAACTAAAGTACTTGGCTCGAAAAGAACAATTACTGATGTTATTTGATAACCACTATTATGCAAAGGGAATTTACAATGCCTATTTAATGCGTTTAAGAGACCCCGGTAATAAGGAGTGGTACGATCAGTATATTTCCCTTGCTATGGTAACGGTATCCGAATTACGCATAATCAACTATGATACTCCAGAGAAGTCAGCAGAATACAGCGGCTCATTATTTAATGTATGGTATACGCTCTATAAAGGACAAAACCTTAATACTATTTTGCTTACCAGTATACATTCCTTTAATACGTTTAAAGAAAGCAGTACAGATTATAACAAAGGAATGGTTATTAGATCACTCGATCTTTTGGTCTCCTCAGAATCTAAAACTTGGAAACAATCGGTTAAAAACCAATTTGATAGTGCAAAAACTAGAAATACGGTAACCAAAGAACTCTTACCAATGTTAAAGGGGATAACCGAAACCGAGTTATTTACGCGTGAGTTTAACCAATATCTACAAAAAAATAGTGATGAAAAAATTGCTAATGAAGACACTACTGCCCAATCTTTTTCACTTACAGATTTAAAAAATATCGTGATTTACAATCCCTATTATGTTAGAATAGATGAACGTGCTCAAGGATATATAGACTACTCCGTTACGTATGCAAACGAGCAGAATTTACTGCAGAACCTAGATGATATTTTGGTTAGAAAATCCCTCGAATACTCAATTTTAGATGTACGAAATTTAAAATCTGACGATGGAGATAAGTTTGACGACATATCAACCCTAGGCAATTACATTCGCCGATTTGATATCCGTAAATTTAAGAACAACGAAGAAATACTGACCCCTTCTCAAGATAAACTAGACTCTATTAGAGCTAAATATCAAACTGACTATGTAATGTGGATTGGTGCTAGATCTTACAAGGGAACGAGTCTTGGATTTAACCGAAGTTTATTACTTTCCTTATTTGTACCTAATTATTTGCCCTTTGGTGTTTTAAAATTATTTCTAAAAGATCACGAATACCAATTATTCTATATAGTCTTTGATTTAAAGAACAATACAATCGTTAAGAAAAAAGCGCTTGAATGCTATGAGTCACTAGACAACAGAAACTTAACCACCATTTATCTAAATAAACTTTTAGAAGATTAAAATGAAAAAACATATATCACTGCTAATTATCATTCTTTTATTTGTTGCACATAGTTCATACGCACAACAAAAAAATATTCTCGATAAAAAAAATATCGTTTTTATAGATGCAGAAATTCCCGATATGATATTTAATGGATATGAAGTACTCAAGCCATCTCTAAAAATAAATCTAGGTATAGAGCATTACCTAAGAAACAACAAAAGCATTTCAGCAAGATTTTCACATAATAAATTTGTTTCGAGCCCTTGGACCAAATCTTCACTCAACAACATTGAATACTCTTCTTTTGACTCTACACTATCTGCTGAAAAAATCGGGTACACCAAGCAAAATGGTTTTGACATTAGTTATAAAGTGTACCGCGATAAAACGAGTGCACTTTTCCCTATCGGCAAATATTATGAATATGGAATGGGATTACATAGTACCCATTTTACGGGCTCGTCTTACCAAACCGAATTTTACAATACGGTTACACAGAGCCCTGAGCTAGTTCCTATAGTGGAAGAGAAAACCAGTGTAACCACCGTAAGTTTAGCTTTTGGAGGGGGAAGACAGTGGCTCATGGAAAATAACATGATTCTAGGGTTTGGTTATCGTTTTAGATTACACATCCCCGTTAAATTTGACTATTATGGCAATGAATCCAACTACGACATCGTTTATTTCGAGCATTCCAACGATCCAAAAACATTATATTTCAATGATCTATTGCTGACCGATTGGCTTTCTGCATTTGTTAAAATTGGTTATATTTTTTAGCACTAAATACAGCAGATAGGTAGTTTGTTATCTTCAGTTATACAACTACAAATTCGATTTGCCTAGCACGCTCACAAAAAGTATTTTCGCCCATCTTGAAAAAAACAATTAGCGGAATACAACAGATGGGAATAGGAATCCCAAATGTGCACGATGCATGGGCTTGGTATCGTAAGAATTTAAGCATGGATGTGCCCGTATTTGAAGAGGCTGCAACCGCAGCTTTAATGTTACCATATACCGGAGGAACTCCACACGATAGACATGCAATACTGGCACTTAACATGCAAGGTGGAGGAGGATTTGAGATCTGGCAATACACTAGCCGCATTCCTGTAGCTCCCGACAAACCATCAAAACTCGGTGATTATGGAATAAACATTTGCAAGATAAAAAGTCCAAGTGTAAAACTAGCATTTGCCAATTTTGATAAAACGTATCTAATTTCTAAACAAATAGAAAAGACCCCAAATGGGTTATTGCATTTTTTTATAAAAGATCCATATGGAAATATCTTCCAAATTGTAGAATCCAATGACTGGTTTAGTCAACGAGGGGATGATACTGGAGGTGTTTACGGAGCAATTTTGGGTGTTTCAGACATTGAAAAGTCTAAAGAATTTTACCGTAAAATTTTGGGCTATGATACCGTAGTTTGGGAAGATGAAGGCATGTTCAATGATCTAGGTTCCTTGAACGGGGGAAGAAGCAACTTTAAACGCGCAATACTAACGCACAGCGAAGCACGAAAAGGGAGTTTCAGCCCATTACTCGGAGCATCACAAATCGAGCTTGTTCAAAATCTTGACCAGCCCGGTGAGAATATCTATAGAAATCGTTTTTGGGGCGATCTTGGTTTTATTCACCTCTGTTATGACATTGTAGGCATGAAAGCCCTGCAAGAAGAATGTGAAGCTGCGGGTCATCCATTTACCGTAGATAGTGCTAATTCTTTTGACATGGGCGAGGCTGCTGGTCATTTTAGCTACATAGAAGATCCAGATGGCACGCTTATAGAATTTGTAGAAACACACAAAATACCTATTCTAAAAAAGATAGGATGGTACCTGGATTTAAGAAAAAGAAATGCACTAAAGCCATTACCAAGATGGATGATAAAGAGCATGGCACTGAACAGAAAGAAAGATTAATTGTTAAAAAAAGATATGAAGTATAAAGTTATTGGGATTAGCGTTCTGATTTTAGTAAGTATTGCAACTTTTGTCTCCTTAAAACAAGACAAAAATTCAGATAGCACTTTACAACATCCTGGATGGATGAACCAGTACCTTGAACTAAAAGGTGACGAAAATGGTAAAATACCATCCGGAATGCATGCCAAATGGTATGCTGCAGACCAAGCTAACGCTGCTCTATATAAAAAAGCAGAAAACAATTTAGAAAATATTACTGAAGTAGGCCCTGACAATGTAGGTGGGCGTAATAGAAGTATAATTATAGATCGATTCAATGCAAATAGACTACTCTGTGCCGGAGTTTCTGGTGGAATTTGGGTTTCTGAAAACAAAGGATCCTCATGGGACATTGTAGACAATAATGCTCCTACCCTATCCGCCACTTGTATTACCCAAAGTCCCTTTGATAAAAATGTGTTTTACTACGGAACGGGCGAGGCTTTTGGTAACTCCGCAGACTTAGGCGGGCTCGGTCTCTTTAGATCAAGAGATGGTGCAAAAACATTTGAACACCTTACTCATACAGCCACAACTGCGCTCAACGGCATTTGGGATGTAGAGCACTCACTAACGTTAGATAGTACCGTTTATGTAGCCACGCACACCAGTGGTGTTTGGAGAAGTACCGATGGAGGTGCTAGTTTTAGCCGAGTAAGTCAGATGCCAAGTGGAAGAGTACACGAAATAAAAGCAACCGATGATGGCTACATTATGGCCGCATTCGATGCCTATGGAATTGTTAAAATGAAGGAAGACGATCTATCCGTTCAACGTTTAAATGGAGCAGGATGGCCAACCTCAGGATACAGCAGAATTAGCTTTAGCTATGCCAAACAATATCCGCAGGTTATGTTCGCGCAACTTGCCGTAGGATCTGGAGACGCTTTGCAAGGAATATACAAAACCTCAAACGGGGGCCTTTCTTGGACACAAATAAGTAGTCCGACATTTATTAGTTACACACAAGCATGGTATGATTTTATTCTTACCGTAGCTCCTGCTGATACTAATTTTGTGGTAACTGCAGCAGTAGCTCCAGCATACTCAACTGACGGAGGTCAGACATGGAAAGAAATGGCTAATTCTCATTCGGACTACCATGAACTTACTTGGGAGAGTAATACAAGCCTACTGGTAGGAAATGACGGCGGCGTATATCGAATGGACAAAAACAATATGTCTACCTTTACTACGCTTAATAATGGACTGAATATTACACAATTCTATGCAGGACATTTTTACCCTACAGGCACCTCTCTCATTGGAGGAACACAAGACAACGGCACCCGTTATAGTCAAAGCGGCGCGGCAACCATGCAAAGTATCTGGGGAGGTGACGGATCATTTTGTGCGGTAAATCAACAAAATTCAGCGGTTAGATATGTATCGTCCCAATACCTAAACCTATGGAGAACAGGTACAGGGAACAGCAACATAGGGCGTACTATTAGAACCGCAGTCGGTGGAAATGATGGCGTTTGGTTTATTAATCCTATAGAAATTAATAACCTAGATGGCGATCAACTATACGTGCCAACACGCAGAGAAATATTTCGTTCTGTAGATGCAGGTGCAAGTTGGATAAAGCTTACTACCGACTTGGTAGGTGACAGTTATGCTATAGGCCTGAGCAATGAACTTAATCCAACCGCTTACATTGGAGGAACCGCGTCTAGGCTTTATAGAGTAGATAAAGCCGCAACAGCTCCAGAAGCTTCTGAAATAAGCATGTGGACCACTAAGTATCCATTATTTTTAGGAAGTACTATCGGTTGTATAGAAGTAGATCCAAATGACGCGAGTGTCATTTATTGTGGTCTTACCAACGTGAACCCTAAAAGCAGATTATGGCGTGTAAAAGGTGCAAATACTGCAGAACCTATTTGGGAAGATATAAGTAGCAATTTGCCTAGTAGTCTGCCCGTCAACTGGATAGAAGTAGATCCTCAAATGAGTGACCATATTATCATTGCAACCGATTATGGTTTGTATTCTACACTTAATGGTGGTTTGAGTTGGAATAAAGAAACGCGCATCCCTAATGTACCCGTTGATCAAATTAGACTGAGACATAGTGACCGAAAACTTTTTATTTTTACGCACGGAAGAGGCATTTGGACTGCTGATTTAAAAAACGATTTAGTCGCTAAAACACAAGCAATTACCACTCAAGACTTTAAAGTATATCCTAACCCTTCTAGTGATTATATAAAACTCGTTGGAGCTAATTATTGCACAGGAAAACTTTATAATTTAAAAGGCGATTTTGTTGCTAAAAGTATTGATAATCAAATAGATGTACGCGATATTACTGCAGGAACTTACTTCGTAGAAATACAAAGTAATCAAAATAAAATAGTTAAGAAAGTAATTGTAACCCACTAAATAGCCAAAGCTAGTTGCTTAGTGCATCAATAACAGCTTCACGCTTTTTTGTTATTTCTTTTTTTAAGTTATCGGATAAACCGAGCCATTGAAGTTCGCTCCATAAGTGAGGAAATGCTTCTATCGTTCTAAACCAACATATGGCTCCATAAATACCGCTTATGGTAAAAAGAATCCACCAGTAGGATGGCGTAAGAACCGCAGCTGTAATCGCTACCCCAATCACTAAACCAACTCCTTGAAGCATTCCCACCAATGCTTTTACTGCATCTCGGAAAACGATATTTTTAAACTTTCTAAGTACAAAACGATCATTCAATTTGAAGAGTAATGACCAAATGAAATAAATCGGCAAACTCCAACCCATTGTTACGATGGCAAGAAATGCCGATATATAATCAAAGCCTCTATTCCCCACATTAGAATCAAGTATTTTATGTTTTTTTAAATCTATCATGTACGTATTTACGTTCTCGGCAAAATCGGCATTCATTTGATTTATTTTCTGAACCGAAAGCTTCCAACGATCGTTGATTTTAAAGGCTACGGTTTCATAATTTTCATTTACGATAACATCATGTAAGAACTCCTTTTCCCCTGTAAAATCACCCTTTGTTATAACTACATTTCGGTCAAAATTAGCTTGGATTCGATCGTTCAGCATCTGGGTAAAGCCCTTCTCATTATTCTTAATCATCTCCACGTATTCCAGGATTGGGATGGGCTCCTCATAGGTAACGTGCACCGTTTTTTGCATATGCGGCCAGAAACTAGTATAGTTGAGCGTTGTTGGAACTACGTGTAAATTCATCGTAAAATCACTTCGCTTAGCCATTTCGATGGCAATACCCGCTGTTCCATTTTTAAGAGGTCTTAATGCTTTCTCTGGATAAGCAGAACCTTCAGTAAAAATAAGAATTCCATGCTTAAGCTTAAATCGTTCATACAGTTCATCCATGGTGCGTGCATTCCCAGACCTTGCCGTTTTGGCATCTGCATCTCTCGCTCTAAAAATGGGAAGTATACGCATACTGCGCAACATATAATTTGGTTTTGGTTTTAAAAAAGCATCCCCGCGCGCTAGTGTATAAACCCTTCTACCTGAGATATGCTCAAAAATAACTCCGTCTAAAAATGAATTCGGATGATTACATGCCAGCAAAACGGGTACATCTTTGGTGAAGTTTTCAATACCATCAAAATGTATTTTTCTAATCATTACTCCCATAGGAAGCCTTAAGCTATTCCTAACAAAGTGAAACATCCATTCGTTTACCATTCTATTTTAATATTACTGTACCTAGTTGGTCTGTTATTTTTTTTCTTGCTTCTTGTAAATTGGCATGCACATTTTGATAGATAGAAATATCTTCATCTGTTTCCGCCGTTTTAAGTCCCTCTTGATTTTCTAGCATTAGGATATCTATATGCTTCAGCTTTACATAATTTAAATTATCTACCACTAATTGCTTGTAATTATCCTCATCTGTTTTTATGAACTTCTCGTAATTTTCTTCCCAACCTTTACTTAACTGATGTTTAGTTGAAAGCACATCTGCAGCTAGCTTACTACTCTTATGATTGCGAATAAAAAAAAGTTCGTTTAAAACTTTGTGCTCTTCCAGTTGATTTTTAGCATCCAGAAACAGGTCAGCATATTCCTGCGTTATCGGCCAAATCTCATCTTCATGAAGTTCCTTAAAAATGTAGTGTGCCACGCTAATACCCTCTTCAAACTCCTTATCTGCATGCAGAATTAAGGTCTTTAACAACTGTAATTCTTGGTAGTTAGTGCTGTCTTTTTGCAACGCTGGCGGAGCGTCAAATTCATTAAAACTAGTAGCATATCCAATATCCGGTGGCACCATATTACCAACCGCATTTTCCCTTCTAGTTTCCCGATCTTTTACTTTTCTATTATCTAGCTTAAACCGATTAACCTCATCTATCAGAATTCTCTCTGGTATCTCAAGCATTGAAGCAGTCTCATTGATAAAAGCTGCTCTCTTGAGCGGATCTGGAATCGCTGCTATATTCTCCGCTATTGTTCTTGCTGTATCGGCTTTTTTTATAGGATCGTGCTTATACTCTCCTAGCTTGAGCTCCGTAATAAGTTCTATGAAGTTTTGTGAACGATTAGCTACGTAATTTTGAAACTCTGATGTACCTCTTTTTTGTATAAAGCTATCCGGATCTTCATCCGCAGGGAAAAGCGCTACTTTAACATTCAAATCTGCTTCTAATAGCGTTTTGATGTGTTTCAAACTGGCATTTACACCTGCTACATCTCCATCAAATAGCATGGTAATATTATGTGTAAATCGTTTAAGCAGCCGCGCTTGTTCTTCTGTGAAAGCTGTACCACTTGCCGCTACCACATTCTCTACCCCACTTTGGTTTAGGCTTACCACATCCATGTAGCCTTCTACTAAAAAAACTTGATCGGCTTTCCTTATCTCGTTTTTACTAATGCTAAGCCCGTACAGTTCTTTTCGCTTTTCATAAACTACGGTTTCGGGACTGTTTAAATATTTGGGAGCCTTGGTGTCTGTTTTTATTATCCTTCCCCCAAAACCCAATACTTTCCCACTCACATTGTAAATAGGAAAAACAATGCGCTCAATAAACGTATCTCTTAAATTACTTTCTAGTACCCCTTGATCTTCATTTATTTTTTTTACCAAGCCCGCATCAAATAACTGCAACGCGGTATAGCCGTTCTTTAGGCCCTCTTGCAGTAAATGTGTTTTTTCTGTACCCGAAAGTCCGATATAAAACTTATCTATTGACTGTTGATTAATTCCCCTTTCTGAAAGATAGGGCTTGTAAATAACCTTACCATCTTGGCTTTCGTTTAAGCGTTCGTAAAAATGGTTTTTAGCAAATTCTAAGCAAGCAAAAACACCCTCTTTTAGGATGGCATCCTCTTTCATCTCACTCACATCAATTTGACTCTCTTCAATTAGAATATTATACTTGTCTGCTAAAAATTTTATAGCTAATGGATACGAAAGACCTTCGTGCTCCATGATAAACTGAAACACATTGCCCCCTTGCTGACAGCTAAAGCATTTAAAAATACCCTTACTCGGAGAGACGCTCATACTGGGCGACTTATCGTCATGAAAAGGACACAGTCCTTTATAATTAGCACCCGATCTTTTAAGTGTAACATATTCGCCTACCACCTCTTCTATAGGTGCTATGTCAAAGATTTTATCAATAATAGCAGGGGATATCATTAGAAGTCACAAAGAAACGAAATTATCTGTGCATGAACATGCTATTTCATAATTGTAGATCAATTATACATAGACTATTTGCACTGAATACATAAACAAGTAATTCTCCTTACATTTGCCCATATGAACCTTGCACTAAGGATAAAACAAATTGCTGACCAGCATTTTGATGCGATGGTTGCTAACAGAAGACACCTGCATCGCAATCCAGAGTTAAGCTTTGAAGAATTTGAAACCACTAAATTCATCGCTGAAAAGCTCAAAGAAACAGGTTATGATCTACAAACAATCACCGAAACAGGAGGCTATATCGATATCCTAGGTAAGAACCATAGTTCTAAAGTTATTGCACTTCGTGGAGATATAGACGCTTTACCCATTCTTGAAAAGAATGAGGTTGAGTATAAATCACAAAATGAAGGTAAAATGCACGCTTGTGGTCATGATGTGCATACCACAAGTTTACTTGGAGCTGTGCGTATTTTGCATGAATTACGAGAAGAATTTGAAGGTACTATTCGGTGCATCTTTCAGCCAGGAGAAGAAAGATTACCTGGTGGCGCAAGTATCATGATAAAAGAGGGTGTATTAAAAAATCCAAATGTCGAATCAATTCTCGGACAACATGTTATGCCGCTAATGGAAGTGGGAAAAGTTGGGTTTCGACCAGGATTATACATGGCTAGTGCAGATGAAATTTATATAAGAGTAATGGGTAAAGGTGGACACGGTGCCCATCCACATCAAAATATAGATCCTGTTATGATTGCCGCACAAATCATTACACAGCTACAGACTATTCCTAGCAGAAGAGCTAAACCCAGTATCCCAACAGTACTAAGTATTGGTAAGGTAATTGCCGAAGGCAGCACCAATATTATCCCAAACGAGGTATATATGGAGGGAACTTTTCGCACCTATGACGAGGAATGGCGAGCAACAGCACACCAACTCATAGTGCAAATGTGTAATGACATTTGCAAATTACATGGCGCTACCTGTGAAGCAGAAGTCAGAAAGGGATACCCGTTTTTGATGAATGACGAAAAGCTCACCGAAAATGCTAAACAATGGGCTACTGAATACCTTGGTGCCGAAAATGTTTTGGATCTTGAGCTTTGGCCGGCAGGAGAAGATTTCGCTTATTATTCGCAGGAAATTCCCGCTTGTTTTTACAGACTAGGCACCAAAAATGAAGCACAGGGAAAAACCAGCATGGTACACACTCCCACTTTTGACATTGATGAAGAAGCCTTAAAAATAGGAAGCGGACTAATGGCGTGG
>ERZ888423.24-NODE-24-length-126816-cov-8.166384_pt1 | contig 126816 bp, 115 predicted proteins | sample MGYA00520523_ERZ888423 | MGnify/ENA primary metagenome ERZ888423 (study PRJEB32303, sample SAMEA104408611) | aquatic metagenome | biome: Brackish water; feature: Pelagic; material: water | place: Baltic Sea | collected 2014-06-08T10:24:00 | depth 30,27 m ...
ACATCAACGGCTTCTACAATCCGCGACGCCGCCACTCAGCACTGGGCTGGCAAAGCCCTGTCGCCTTCGAACGAAAGGTGGCTTAAACGAGCACCGGGGGCGGCACGAAAGCGTGACAGGTCCAATGTTTCTATCATCCAATTGGATGTGGAAGGGTACGAGTTGTCGGCGCTTGAGGGTGCCCGAAAGACAATTGAGCGATGCAGTCCAATCCTAATCTTGGAGTTCGTTAGCGAAAGATCTGCGCTATATAAACTCTTTCCCAATTTAAACTACGTGCCTGTTGGCCGTTTGGACCTGCGAAATACAGTATTTTGCCCTATTGGTGATTAAGGTTTTAAGTGGTCTGGCAAAACATCTACAAATCTAGTGACACCTCAGTTTTCGTGTTGGCCGCAAATGCAAGACAAGCTAACCATCACGGGGTCTTCGCAAGGAATCAAAAACCAGATTCTGATGTCGTGAAACTAAAATCGTGAAAACGAATGGACGCCATAGCAACGCTACACTCAATCAAGCCTGATGGCATGGCGTCAGAAATGCGCCGTATTTGCAGACCTTACAGTCTGAGCGGAATCGAGAGCCGTGATGTTTGCAATGCCACCGTGAAACGTTGCGATGAATTCGCGATAGGACGCGCTGCCGCGCGGTGGGCGCACCAATCTTTATCCATCGCTCCACAGTCAAATCCCTGCGCAAAAGACCGCAATACCTGCATCCATCGCCCAGCTGCCGACATAACCAAGGTATTTTTGGCCACAAATTGGGGCCAAGCCCGATGTGGTGTGCCCCCTTAAATAGGGACTAGACTGGAAATCACATGGATTGGTTGCCTGTAATTTTATCATACGCATAGAGTTGGTTCTATATATTTTGCGACTCTCTATTAGATGGTTGCGAGCGCCGCATATCCCAAAAACGTTAGCTTATGCATCCATTGGGGAAAGGCATTCCCGACGGCTGGGTCGCTTCAAGCAAACGCCGCATATTCTAACACAATATGCGGCGTCGCTTGATGATCACTTTATCCGATTGTGGACTCAGCCCAGAACAGTCGTCACGGCCTGATGGGTGGCGGCGACCACTTCATCAGCCTCCGCTTTGCTGAGGCAGAACGGCGGTGCAAAGCCCAAGATATCACCTTGTGGCATGGCACGCGCGATTACGCTGTTCTGTTCAAGCATTTTAGCCGAAATCTGCGGTCCGATCTTGTCACCGGCGTCATAGAAACTCCGGCTGTTCCTATCTGCCACGAATTCGACGGCGCAGATCATGCCTGTGCCACGCACGTCACCCACATGTGGATGATCACCAAGGGCGCTGCGCATTTGGTCGTTCAGATAAGCCCCCATTGTGCCTGCATTTTCGATCAATCCCAGCTTGTCGATCAATTCCAGATTTGCGACGCCGGCTGCGGCCCCGATAGGGTGCGCCGAATAGGTCCAGCCATGGCCAATCGGGCCATTTTCATCGGTGCCTCGTTCCAGAACCGCCCACATCTTTTCAGATACGATGGATCCGGACAGCGGCGCATAGGCCGAGGTCAAGCCCTTGGCGATTGTGATCAGATCAGGGCACATGCCGTAGTGATCCGAACCAAACATTGTTCCCAACCGGCCAAATCCGGTCACGACCTCATCCGCAATCAGCAGAATGTCGTGGCGATCCAAGACGGCTTGGATTGCTGGCCAATAGCCTTCGGGCGGCGGCACGATGCCACCAGTCCCTAGTACGGGTTCGCCGATAAAGGCGGCAATCGTGTCGGCACCTTCACGGTGAATCATTGATTCAAGCTCGGCCACGCAATGGGCAACAAAATCACTTTCGCTTTGATCCAAATCGGTACGCCGGAAATAGTAAGGCGCCTCGGTATGGAGGACTTGCGCTAAGGGCAGATCGAATTTCTTGTGAAACAGCTCGAGCCCCGTCAGCGAGCCTGTCATCAGGCCCGACCCGTGATAGCCGCGCCAGCGCGAGATGATCTTCTTTTTCGCAGGCCGCCCCAAAATGTTGTTGTAGTACCAGATCAGCTTGATGTTGGTTTCGTTTGCGTCCGACCCTGACAGACCGAAATACACCTTGGACATGTGATCAGGCGCGCGATCCAGTACCATTTTTGCTAGCGTGATCGAGGCTTCGGTGCCGTGGCCGAGGTATGAATGATAATAGGCCAATTCCTTGGCTTGGGTCGCGATTGCATCGGCGATTTCTGCGCGTCCATATCCGGCATTCACGCAGTAAAGTCCGGCGAAAGCGTCCATCATCCGGTTGCCATCACGATCTTCGATATGACATCCCGATCCGCCGGTGATCACGCGTTGGGGCACGTTGCCGCGCGCGAATTCGGCAAGATGGGTGGAGGGATGAAAGAAATTCTCGCGGTCCCATTGTTCAAGTTTATCATTGTGTAGCATGGCTTACCCTTCGGCTTTGGCTGCGCATTGCGCGGTGAAATATGAATGGAGCCAGTTGCACGCTTAAGGTCAGACAAGACCCTGATTGTGAGCAGAAAGGCTCCGCTCACCCAAGCAGCAGCGCGCAATGCCTTTATTGCCAAGGTAATACCATCGCTTATCCATGGATGATCGGAGAAAATCAACCCACGTGCGCCAAGATCGGGGTGATGTACGCAATGGCGTCATTGAAGCAAACATCCCAACGACACTGCGGCGGCGCGCCCGATGCGGCCCCAGACCAAGGTCAGCGGCTTGACATGGCCCATTCACAGCACGTTACTTCGTGGACATTCAAGATGGAGCGCGCCGTGACTTTCCAAGAAAACTGCCAGCATTTGCTTGATGATTATGTGGCCTGTTATCGCGTAGGCGACGCGGTGGGATGCGCTGCCGTTTATGCGCCCGAGGCTGAACTATATTCCCCCTATGGACCCGCCGCGACTGGACGTGCCGCTATCAAAGCCGCCCATCAAGACTGGGTTGCAGAGGGTGCAGAAGACAAACAAATCAAAGTGATAAATGCGGACTGTTCCGGCGATCTTGGCTGGTGCCTTGCCCATTACAGCGAAGGTGCCACCGGTATGGGCACTTCGATGAATATTCTTGCACGCCAATCAAACGGCGATTGGTTGATCACACATTGCAGCTTGAACGAAGCCTGACGGGCGCGCGTTCTAGTGTCCCAAGCTGATCAAAAGAACACCCGTTCTACGAACCAGTAAGCCCCGACGATCGCGATTGCCACGGATGCGGGCACAGCGACGATCCGGCGGTAGGCGTGCAACTGATCGTGCAGGGACACCGTCAATAGGCACAAGAAAAAGATTGCGGCGAGCGGAATAATGAACACCAGCGGTGACATTTCCAACAGCGCCGACAGGCGTGGCCATGACAAGAAGCACAATGCGCCGGTCGCCAGCAGCAAGACGCCATAAAGAGCCGTCGCTTGCATCACTTCGTTGCGGCCACGATCCACGCGGATCGCTTGCCACACGCACAAAAACATCGCGGTGATCACAAACAGTTGGCCAACCTCGACGCCGATATTAAAGCCGATCAGCGCAGGCACAAAGGCACTTTCGGGCAGGCCGAATTCTGCCAAAACACTGGCAAACCCAAGGCCATGCAATAACCCAAAGCCAAAGATGCCCAGCGGCCGCCACGGGTTAAGGCCCTTGGCAAAGATGTTCTCGACGGCGACATAAACGATGGATGCAGCAATAAGCGGCTCCACGATTGACCCCGGCACGTTGACATACCCCAGGGCAGCAAGCGCGAGCGTGATCGTATGCGCCAGCGTAAACGCACTGACCTGCCAGATCAGCGGACGTATCCGCGCAGCAAGGAAAAACAGACCCAGAACGAACAAAATATGATCGAGCCCCTTAGGCACGATGTGATCAAAACCGACCGGGACATAATTCACAAACGTCTGCCACCCGCTGGCCTGATTGCCGCCCGCGATATTGATCGGATCAGACAACGCACCACTATCCAGGTAGCCGTCATAGGGCGCGTCCACACCCATCTGACGCAGGACCAGCACGCCAAAACGCGCTTCCCATCCTGCTATGAGGCTTTGCGCGCCGTCAGGCAGCGGCGCGGTAAACGTGAACGTCGAGGCGCGCACAACATCTGTGTCACCCACCGCTGGCACGCTCACATTGCCAAGCGTCATCGGTAAGTCGACGCCATCCGCTTGCAGGGTGATCGCCGCCGCCATCTGCGGCCAATAGACGATGAACCGTGCGCTCAATTCATCAGGCGAAAGCGCGCGCAACTCGTCATAGGCCGCGGCCTGCGGTGCCGCGCCCGTGTCATCCAACCCGTCAAGATCAATATCGGCAACAAAGCTTTCCAGATTGGCGCTGATATCCACCCGGACCTGCCCGTCAACGACTGACAAATCACCGATCGCTGGCAGCACTTCGTGCGCTGCTGCCAATGACGCCAGCGTGAACCACAGTCCCAAGGCAGTTGACAAAACGCCACCCAAGGACACTTTTGTTGGGATGCAAAAGGATTTCATCATGCGCGCATTCATATTTGTTCTCTCTCTTATAGCCGGCCCCTTGGCGGCTCATGAATTCTGGCTAGAGCCGCTGGACTATCAGATCGCGGATGACGGTAGACTTGAAGCACATATTGTCAACGGGCAGGCGTTTGAAGGCGTCAAATTATCCTACCTCCCGCAGCGCTTTGTGCGGTTTGAACAGTTCGCAGGTATGCGCAGGATGCCGGTGCAGGGCCGCTTGGGATCAACCCCTGCCTTGAACGCTCCCCCCCTTACGCTGGGGCTGAATGTGGTGATATATCAATCCACTACGGCGACAGTGACCTACGAAACATGGGAAAAATTCCAACGCTTTGTCGATCACAAGGATTTCGGCGATGTCCGCGCCCTGCATGACGCGCGCGACCTGCCCGCTGATGGTTTCCGCGAGGTTTATGGCCGCTATGCCAAAACGCTGATCAATGTCGGGGACGGCACAGGGGCCGACCTGCGCACGGGGCTGGAAACCGAGATCGTCGCGCTGACTAATCCATATACCGATGATCTGAGCGAGGGCATGCGTGTGCAGGTGTTTTACGGCGACGACGCGCGCGCCGACACGCAAGTCGAGGTATTCGACAAAGCCCCTGACGACACGGTTGTCGTCACCATGGTGCGCACTGATGCCGACGGAATCGCCGTGGTCCCCGTGATCGCGGGCCATTCCTACATGCTGGACGCCGTGGTTTTGCGCGAACCCAGCCCAGAATTGGCGGCCAGCAGCAACGCGGTGTGGGAAACCTTGTGGGCGAATCTGACCTTCGGGGCTCCAGAGTAGCTTGCACTGACGCACCACCCGCGCCAAAACAACAGTATGAACAAACAACCTGATATTCTGTGCATCGGATCAGTCCTGTGGGATGTGATCGGACGTTCCTCAAGCCATATGCGTGCGGGCAGCGATGTGCCGGGCCGCATCACCCGCCTGCCCGGTGGTGTCGCGATGAACATTGCCATGACGCTGGCGCAATTTGGCATGCGCCCTGCCCTGATTTCCGCCGTGGGTCGCGACGCCGAAGGTGACGAACTGGTCACCGAGGCAAACCGCATGGGGCTGGTCACCGATTTTCTTTATCGCAGCGATGATCTGCCCACCGACGTCTATATGGCCGTCGAAGGTGCAAACGGGTTGATCGCCGCTATTGCCGACGCGCATTCATTAGAACAGGCGGGCGCGAAAATCCTGCGGCCCTTGTCTGACGGGCGGTTGGGCGATGCGGCGCATCCGTTTGTTGGACCAGTCGCCCTTGACGGTAACCTGACCGAAGAACTGCTGCACGACATCGCCGCCTCGCCACTGTTTGCCGCCGCCGATTTGCGGGTCGCACCAGCATCCCCCGGCAAGGCGAAACGCCTGATGGCATTACGCAATCATCCATCTGCGACGCTTTATGTGAATCTCGAAGAAGCTGGCCTGTTGTGCAACTGCGAGTTTGACGATTCTGAATCCGCCGCCGCCGGATTGATCGCCAAAGGGGCACACCGCGCGCTGGTCACCGATGGCGGCAAATCCGCGACCGAGGCACGCGGCGCTGACATTATCACCCAAGCGCCCCCCGAAGTTTTGGTGACGCGCGTCACCGGCGCAGGTGACACCTTCATGGCCGCCCATATCGCGGCCGAATACAGCGGTGCTGATCGCGCAACGGCCCTGTCCCGCGCCCTGCGCGCCGCCGCGACTTATGTTTCGGGAGAAACTCCAAGATGATAGATATCCGTTACGCCGCCGAGGTCGCCACAGCCAAATCCGCAGGCAAGCCAATCGTCGCGCTGGAAAGCACTATCATCACTCATGGCATGCCCTACCCGCAGAATGTGGAAACCGCGCGGCTAGTTGAAGACGACATCCGTGCCACGGGTGCCGTACCTGCAACGATTGCGGTGCTAGACGGTGTCTTGCACATCGGCCTTGAGGCAGCAGCCCTTGACGCCCTTGGGCAGGCGCAAAACGTCGCCAAACTGTCCCGCGCGGATTTCGCCGCTTGTCTTGCGCGCGGCGGCACAGGGGCCACGACAGTGGCCGCGACGATGATTGCGGCGCGCATGGCGGGTATCCATGTATTTGCTACGGGCGGGATTGGCGGCGTGCATCGCGGGGCTGAAACCAGCTTTGATATCAGTGCCGACTTGCGTGAGTTGGCACAAACGGCGGTGACGGTCGTTGCGGCGGGGGCCAAAGCCATTCTTGATCTGCCGAAAACCTACGAGGTGCTTGAAACCCTTGGCGTGCCAGTGATCGTTTACGGCCAAGACAACGTGCCAGCCTTTTGGTCTGCTACATCCGACATGCCCGCGCCCTTGCGTATGGATAGCGCCGCGCAGATCGCTCGCGCTCACCTGATGCGCGGCGAAATGGGCCTGCCCGGCGGGCAGTTGATCGCCAATCCGATCCCAGTTGGCGCACAAATTCCCGCTGAAACGCTTGCGCCGTTCATTGATCAGGCATTGGCCGAGGCGGACGCACAGGGTATCGCCGCCAAATCTGTCACGCCGTTCCTACTGGCGCGCCTGTTCGAACTGACGAAGGGCGCGTCGCTCACGGCCAATATCGCACTTGTGCGTAATAATGCGCGGCTGGCAGGGGAAATCGCCTGTGAAATGGCCAAGATCGCCCAAGCATAGCGCCGCTTTGCATCTGGTGGCTTGTGACTGTGCCTCACAGCACATAGGTGGTTAAGCGACAACAACGGAACTGAGCAATGGCGATCCAAACCCCACCTGGACACTACCGTCGCGGATTGATCGCGCGGGTTCGCGGCAATTTCCTTGCCGGATTGATCATCATCGCGCCGATTGGCCTTACGTTCTGGCTGATCTGGACGGTTGTTGGCTGGGTCGATGCCTGGGTTTGGCCGTTCGTGCCACGCGGCTACCAGCCCGAAGAACTGGTGAACTGGGTCAACCAGATGATCCGTGGCCCCGAGGCTGACCGCGTAAGCGTCAACGTGCGCGGCATTGGCGTGTTCGTCTTTCTGGCCTTCACAGTCTTTGTGGGCTGGATCGGAAAGGGGCTGATCGGGCGGTCATTCCTGCGCTGGGGCGAAGGGTTTGTAGAACGCATGCCTGTTGTGCGCTCGATCTATAGCGGCGTAAAACAAATCGCCGAGACTGTCTTTTCGCAGCGCGACACATCCTTCGACAAGGCCTGCCTGATCGAATATCCGCGCAAGGGCATCTGGGCGATTGCATTCATCAGCATCAACGCCAAGGGCGAAGTTAAGACCAAAATCCATAGTGAAGACGAGATCGCGACCGTGTTCCTGCCCACCACGCCGAACCCCACATCGGGCTTTTTGCTATTCTTGCCGCGCGCGGATGTGATCGAATTGGACATGACTGTCGAAGACGCCGCTAAACTGGTGATTTCGGCGGGACTGGTCTATCCAAACAGCGCTGATCCAAGCAAACCACCGGCGCGCCCTAAGGCGTGATATCCGCCTACATAATTGGTTTTACAACGGCATTTACACTGATCCTAGCGATTGGCGCGCAGAATGCGTTTGTGCTGCGCCAGGGGCTTTTACGTCAGCATGTGTTTTGGCTGTGCCTGTTCTGTGCTTCATCCGATGCCCTGCTGATCACCGCCGGTGTCGTCGGACTTGGCGCCATTGTCGCGCGCCTTCCGGCCCTGCCTGTGGTTATGACCTACAGCGGGGCGGCGTTTCTGTTGGTCTATGGCGCAATGCGGTTTTGGGCGGCATGGCAGGGGAACTATGCGCTGACGCTCGCAGGAAAGTCCGCCAGCCTTGGGGTGACGCTGGCAACGGCTGTAGCATTTACCTGGTTCAATCCGCATGTCTACCTGGATACGTTGGGGTTGATCGGCGCTATTTCGACAGAATTTCCTGAAAAATTCGCCAAATGGGCATTTGGCTTTGGTGCGGTCACGTCATCCTTCGTGTTCTTCTTTTCCCTTGGGTATGGCGCGCGCATGCTGGCACCGATCATGCAATCAAGGCGTGCGTGGCAGGTCTTGGACGTGATTATTGGCGTGGTTATGTGGGCTCTCTCGCTCAAGCTTATCAGCTGACCAGGGTTGCCGAGCGACAAAGCCGCATCTTTTTCCCGCAAATTTGGGTTGCGCTTGGGCCTAGCGTCGCGAAAACTCGACCTATTGTAGCCAACCTCAGGGGGATATTAAGAAAAATATTTCTCTCGCAGCTGCTGCTGCGTTCGCAATCACCGCAACAACCGCAACTGCTTGCGGTATGTCCGAGCCTGTTATGGAAATGGATCCAATTGTGATCATGGAAGATCACAGCGGTTCGTCTTCCAGCGCTGGCCTGATCATTCCACTGATCCCGATCGCACTAACCGCTGCTGCCACCGCCTTGAGCCGCGCAAGACCCGCAGTTGCAGCGAGCGTTTTCGTCGCGACGTTTAGATCATTCATCAGCGATAATATGCACGAGCTCGCGCTTCATCTGACCTTAGGCAATCTTTCCGTCCGATATCAGGCGACCCAATCGGCAAAACGCGGATCGTTGATCGCACCCACCTGTCCCCAAAGCGAATCAAGGGTCTCGCGCGCGGCTTGCGCCCCGCCCTTGATAATGCCTACCTCGAACGCCGCCGCGTTCGGTGCACCTGAACTGATGCCAGAAATTGCTGCAATCTCGACCCGGGGTTCATCCAACAGCCGATCAAGCACGCCCCAGGTAAACGCGCCATGCGCGCCGCCACCCTGCAGTGCAAGATTGATGCGTTTGATCAAAGCGCTGTCCAACCACCATCGACGCTGATTGTGGTGCCGGTGATTTGCGCTGCGGCGTCGGAACACAAGAACACTGCCGTGCCGCCCAGCTGTTCGACGGTCGCGAATTCTTTGGAGGGTTGGCGCGTCAACATGACGTTTTTGATCACGTCCTCGCGTGACATATCGTATTCTTGCATGGTGTCAGGGATTTGGCTTTCGACCAAGGGCGTCAAAACATATCCGGGGCAAATCGCGTTACACGTGATCGGTTCGCGCGCCGTTTCCAGCGCGACTGTCTTGGACAAGCCGACAACCCCGTGTTTCGCTGCGATATAGGCAGATTTGAAGGGCGACGCGGTTAACCCGTGCGCCGAGGCAATATTGATCACCCGCCCCCAGCCGCGCTTGCGCATATGTGGCAGGGCCGCAGCAGTGGTGTGAAACGCCGATGACAGGTTGATCGCAATGATCGCATCCCACTTTTCGGTCGGGAATTCATCAATTGCGGCCACGTGTTGAATGCCGGCGTTGTTGATCAGGATATCGCAACCACCCGCTTGCTTGATCAGGTCGCGGCATTCATCGCCTTTGGACATGTCCGCCTTGATGTAGCGCGCGCTCACGCCAGTCTTTTCGGCGATCTCGGATGCAAGCGCGTGGTCCTCGGGGTTGTCGGTGAAGGAATTCAAAACCACATCCGCGCCAGCCCGCGCCATTTCCCATGCAATGCCCAGACCAATGCCCGAATTGCTGCCGGTTATGATGGCCGTTTTTCCTGAAAGTGTCATAGCGATGCTCCTGAAGATCGGTTCGGCGTCAATTTGACATGCTGCACTTGCAAAGGCCAGATTGCTGCGGGGCGATTCACCCACCCCAAAACAAAAAAAACGCCAGCACAAGGCTGGCGTTAAGTTATTGAGGCAGGTTTCATACAGGCAAGAAACCTATCGAGCAGTGCCCTTGTTATAAGCAATCTGTCGCGCGCATCCAAGCTAAAAGTTTGAAAAGACATGGAACCCTGTTTAGGCTTAAACTTAACAGGTACTGGGAATAGAGGGATTGTCTCCAAAATGACGACAGAGTTTTTCTTGGCCGCGCGCCGCAATGCACAGCGTTTTGCCCTAGGGGCAGGTCTTGCCATATGTGCAACACTCGCCGCCGCCGAACCCCAACATGGCATAGCTATGTATGGTGACCCGGCCCTACCACCAGATTTTGCGCACCTACCTTATGCTAACCCCGATGCGCCCACCGGCGGGCGCATCGTTACGGCCGAGGTCGGCGGCTTCGATAGTCTTAATCCATATATCCTTAAAGGCTCGGTTCCGTGGCAGCTTCGTTTCCTCACCGGAGAGAGCCTGATGGCGCGATCCCTGGACGAACCTTTTACGCTTTATGGTCTTTTGGCCGAATCGATAGACACCGGACCGAATCGCGAATGGGTCGAATTCACCCTGCGCGAGGAGGCCCGATTCTCTGATGGCAGCCCCGTCTCGGTCGAAGACGTGATCTGGTCATACGAAACCCTTGGGACGGTCGGGCATCCGCGCTATCACGGGTTCTATGGCAAAGTCGCCAGCATCCAAGCCGTCGGCGAGCGCACGGTGCGCATGACCTTCAATACCGAAGACCGCGAATTGGCGCTGCTGGCCGGTATCCGTCCTATCCTGCAAAAATCGCAATGGGAAGGTCTGGATTTCGCCGAAAGCGGATTGGACGTGATCCCGGTGTCATCGGGTGCCTATCAGATCACCGATTTCGAAGCAGGGCGTTTTGTCGAACTTACCCGCAACCCCGATTACTGGGGCTACGATGTGGTGCCGTTTGTGAACGGACTTTTTAACCTTGATACGATCCGGTTGGAGTTCTTCGGCGATGAAACCGCCGCCTTTGAGGCGTTCAAAGTTGGCGAGGTTAATTCGAACCGCGAATTCAACGTCGCCAAATGGGAAAGCCAATATAACTTTGAGGCAATTACCACGGGCGATGTGGTGCTAAGCGTGCTGCCCCATGCGCGCCCCAGCGGCATCACTGGTTTCGTGATGAACACGCGCAAGCCACAGTTTGCCGACATCCGCGTGCGCGATGCGATGATGCATGTATTCAATTTTGAATTCATCAACGATGCAATGACCGGAAGCGCGCAGCCGCGCATTACCTCTTACTTCTCGAACTCACCGCTGGCGATGCTGGACGGTCCCGCAACAGGCCGCGTGGCAGAATTCCTTGCGCCCTTCGCCGACAGTATCCCTGCGGATGCTATCGGCGGCTATGCCCTGCCCGTCGGTGACGGCAGCGAGCGTAACCGCGCCGGCACTGCCGCGGCCCTCGATCTGATGGCACAGGCGGGATATACCGTCCAAGACGGGGTTATGGCCAACGCGAGCGGTAATCCGTTCACCTTCGAAATCCTGCTGGAATCCGGCAGCAGCGAAAACCAGTCGATCATTGATATGTTTGTGCAGTCGCTTGAACGGATTGGCGTGACGCCGACTGTTGCTGTCGTCGATGGCGCACAGGGCAAAGAACGCAGTGACGCCTATGATTTCGACATGGCCTATATGCGGCGTGGGTTGTCGCTGTCGCCTGGAAACGAGCAGAACCTCTATTGGGGGTCATTGGCGGCCAACGAACCGGGCGGGCGTAACCTGATGGGTGTGCAAAGCCCGGCGATTGATGCAATGATTGACCGCTTGCTGACCTCGCCTAGTCACGATGATTTTCTGGCTGCCACGCGCGCGCTGGACCGTTTGCTGACTTCGGGGCGCTATGTAATCCCGATTTATCAGTGGAATATCAGCCGTTTGGCACATGACAAGAACCTGCATTTTCCCGACACAATGCCAATCTTTGGCGACTGGCCCGGTTGGCAGCCAGACGTGTGGTGGTATGACGAAGGTTAACCAACAAGGGCTGCCCCACGGGGCGGCCCTTTTCGTCATAAATCTGTTACTAAAGCGCGCTAGTGAGACCTCATGAACATCCTTGTCCTCTGCACCGGTAACTCGGCCCGCTCGATCCTGTTGGAATGCATCCTGAACGCCATCGGGGGCGGACGTGTTCGCGCTTATTCCGCGGGCTCGCAGCCATCGGGCAAGGTGCATCCACAGTCCCTGAAACTGCTGCAAGGCAAAGGCTATGAAACGACAGACCTACGCTCCAAAAGCTGGGATGAGTTTGCCAGTGATGACGCCCCCGAAATGGACATGGTGATCACCGTTTGCGGTTCTGCTGCGGGCGAGACATGCCCCATGTGGCCCGGCGCGCCCGTGCGCGCACATTGGGGTGTGGACGATCCCGCTGCCGCCGCCCAAGTCGATTGGGATACAGCATTCACGACCGCCTTTGACCAACTGGAAAAACGCGCCAAAGCAATGATAGCTTTGCCGTTTGAAACGATGGACGCCAGCGAACTGCGCGCAACCCTCGCCCGTATTGGTAAGCTCTGATGCAGCGGCGTTTGATTTCCGAATTCGTCGGCACCGCATTTTTGCTGATCGGCGTTGTCGGATCGGGGATCATGGGTGCGGCGTTGTCGCAGGGCAATGACGCTGTGGCGTTGCTGGCCAATGCTGCGGCCACGGGCTGCGTTCTTTATGTGATAATCACCACTTTGGGGCCGATTTCTGGCGCGCATTTCAACCCTGTCGTGACGGTGGCCTTTGCCCTGCGCGGCGAACACCATTGGCGTGATGTGCTACCTTATGTGGCTGCGCAGATCATCGGCGGTATTGTAGGCGTCTGGCTGACACACCTGATGTTTGACCTGTCGATCTTGCAAACCTCGTCCACGATGCATCGTACAGGAATAGCCCAATGGGCCTCGGAAATCATCGCTACTTTGGGGCTTCTCTTCGTCATTTTTGGCGGCGTGCATCATCGCCCCGACGCAGTTCCCCCACTTGTGGCGCTCTATATCACCGGGGCTTATTTCTTCACCTCCTCGACCAGTTTTGCCAACCCGGCCGTTACGATCGCGCGCGGCTTAAGCGACACCTTTGCTGGCATTTACCCCGATCATGTGGCGATGTTCGTCGTGATGCAATTCATTGGACTTGGGCTGGCATATCTGATTCTGCCGTATTTATTTCCTAAAGACAGTTAACACGCGGCCTTGGAATGCGGTCTAGGAATGCGGCCTTTCGCACGCGCGCGGATGTGCTAGATGCAACCCGATCGCCAACAGAAGGGGCCGCACATGGTCAAGCTTGATATCATTTCCGACCCGATCTGCCCGTGGTGTTATATCGGCAAAACCAGCCTTGATGCGGCCCTGTCCAAAGTGCCCGATCACCCCTTCACTATTGAATATCATCCGTTTCAGTTAAATCCGGATATGCCGCTGGATGGCATGGATCGGCATGAATACCTTGAAACCAAATTTGGTGGCAAAGACGGCGCGATCAAAGCATATGCACCCATCGTTGAGCGGGCCGAGGCCGAGGGATTGGCGATTAATTTCAACGCGATCCAGCGCACGCCAAACACCTTGAACGCCCATCGCCTCATTCACTGGGCCGGGATCGAAGGGCATCAACTGTTCGTCGTCCACAAGCTGTTCGAGGCTTATTTCATTGAAGGCCGCGATATCGGTAACGTGGAAACCCTTGCTGATATTGCCGATAGCGCAGGCATGGATGCTGCCCTTGTGGCAAAACTGCTGGCCAGTGACGCTGACATTGACGATATACGCGCGCGCGATGTGCACAGCCGCAAGATGGGCGTGCAATCGGTGCCGACGTTTATCGTCGCCAGCCAACACGCGGTTCCCGGCGCACAGCCGACACAAACTTGGGACGGCGTGATCGCCGAAATCATGGCGCAGATCGCCGCTGACGACACGGACGCATGATCACGGCACACCTGCCATCGGGCTATGTGCTGGGTCGGCTTTGGCCTGCTGCGCCGCTGGTTCTGCCTGCGGCTCTGATCGGTGGCATACTGCCCGATTTCGACATGATCTGGTTCTATCTGATCGATGACCGCGCGTTTCACCATCATCACTATTGGGTGCATGTGCCTGCGTTCTGGGCGATGATCGCGGCGATTGTGCTGCCGCTGGTCACGTTCTTCGCACGCCGCTATTTGCCAACAGCCACAGCGTTTTTCGCTGCCCTCTTGCTGCATATCTGTCTGGATACCATCGCTGGTAACATCATGTGGCACTGGCCATTTACCACGCAGTTCACCCACCTTGTGACAATCCCGGCGCGCTGGGACAATTGGATGCTAAACTTCATCCCGCATTGGGTCTTCGCCCTCGAACTCGTCATTTGGGCGCTTGCAGCCCTGTTATTTCTGAGACGCCCATGAACGCCCCCACAGCCCGCCTGTCCCAGTTTGAATTTGTTGCCCTGATCGCCATGATCATGGCGACAGTCGCCTTTTCTATCGATGCCATGCTCCCGGCCCTGCCCGATATCGCAGCCGAGCTGACACCCGATGCCCCCAACCGCGCGCAGCTGATCATTACCGGCTTTGTACTGGGCATGGGGTTTGGCACCTTCTTTACTGGCCCGCTATCAGATCGTTTCGGGCGCAAGCCGGTGATGATTGGCGGCGCTGTGGTTTATTGCGGCGCGGCACTGGCCGCTTGGGCTGCGCCGACGTTGGAAACCATGCTTGCTGCGCGCCTGCTGATGGGGCTTGGCGCTGCTGGCCCACGGGTCGTGGCGATTGCACTGGTACGCGACATCTATTCGGGCCGCGATATGGCGCGGATCATGTCGTTTGTGATGCTGGTATTTTCGCTGGTGCCCGCCATGGCCCCTAGCATCGGAATGATCATCATCAGCCTTGCCGGCTGGCACGCAGTCTTTCTGGCATTCGTGGTCTTTTCGGGCATCACAGTGATCTGGCTTGGCCTGCGCCAGCCTGAAACACTCACGACCGAGCGCCGCCGACCCCTTAATCTGCCAAACCTCTGGGCGGCGATTAGCGAAGTCATGCGCCACCCGACAACGCGCCTGTCGATCGTCGTGCAAACATTGGCGATGGGCATGCTTTTCGGGGTGATTTCTTCAACCCAACAGGTATTCGACAAGACCTACGGACAGGGCGATGTGTTCCATTTCTGGTTTGGTGGCATCGCAATTCTGGCCGCTTCGGCCAGCCTGTTGAACGCGCGCCTCGTGGGACGGCTGGGCATGCGCCCGATTATCAAAGCGACGTTCTTGATGCAGATCGTGGCGTCGACGCTAATGATTGTTGCGATGCTTTCGCCATTGCCAAACAGCGTTGAATTGCTGGTCTACGCGGCATGGAATGTGACCGTGTTCTTTCAGATCGGGATGACCGCTGGCAACCTTAACGCTCTCGCGATGGAGCCGATGGGCCATATCGCTGGCATGGCCGCCTCACTGATTGCCGCGCTATCCACAATCGGTGCGGTGATCATCGCCGTCCCGATTGGCCTGTCGTTTAACGGCACACCATTGCCCCTCGCGGTGGCAATCTTGATCTGCGCAACCCTCGCGTTCTGGCTGACAACAATGATCCGGCGCGAAAGCGACGGCTAGGCCTTTTTGGCCGCCATTTCCTTCTCGGCCTCTTTGACCTTGGCCGCCAGATCGCGGGCAATGCCAAACGCGCCCTGAATTTTATCGCGCTCTTTGATCCAGTCGCGGCGGATGACGATTTTGTTGTCTTTCACCTTGGCCAGCCCACGCTGTGCTTCGATGAAATCAACCAGCCCTTTGGGGGACACGAACCTGTCGTTGTGGAACTGGATCGTCGCGCCCTTTGGCCCACCATCCAGCTTTGCGATTCCGGCGCGTTTGCACATCGCCTTGATCCGCACCACCAACATCAACGTGTTCACCTCGCGCGGGAGCGTGCCAAAACGGTCGATCATTTCTGCAGCAAACCCTTCCAGTTCGACCTTGGTCGTCAAATCCGCCAGACGACGATAAAGCCCAAGACGCACGTCCAGATCGGGCACATAGGTTTCGGGGATCAGCACAGGCACGCCAAGGTTGATCTGTGGCGACCATTCACCGTCATCAACAATCCCCTCGGCCTCGCCCGAACGGATCTTGGCAATCTGTTCTTCTAGCATTTGCTGATAAAGCTCGTAACCAACCTCGTTCATCTGCCCGCTTTGTTCTTCACCCAAGAGGTTCCCCGCGCCGCGAATATCCAAGTCTTGGCTGGCCAGCGTGAACCCTGCCCCAAGGCTGTCGAGCGATCCCAGAACCCGCAAACGTTTCTCGGCTGTTGGTGTCAATTTGGTGCGTGGTTTCGTCGTGAGATAGGCATAAGCACGGGTCTTTGAACGCCCAACGCGGCCACGGATTTGGTAAAGTTGCGCAAGGCCAAACATATCGGCGCGGTGCACAATCATCGTGTTGGCAGCCGGAATATCAAGGCCGCTTTCCACAATCGTCGTGGCCAGCAGCACATCATATTTACCGTCGTAGAACGCGTTCATTCGGTCATCAAGTTCGCCTGCCGCCATCTGCCCCGTGGCGGTGACAACCGTGACCTCGGGTACCTGATCTTGCAAGAAAGCCTCTATTTCTGGCAGATCGGATATGCGCGGCACCACAAAGAACGACTGCCCGCCGCGATAGTGTTCGCGCAACAACGCCTCGCGGATAGTGATGGTATCAAATTCACTGACGTAGGTGCGGATCGCAAGCCGGTCGATAGGCGGCGTTGCAATGATAGAGAGATCACGCACACCCGACAGCGAAAGCTGTAAAGTCCGCGGGATAGGCGTCGCAGTTAATGTCAAAACATGCACATCGCTGCGCATCTGCTTCATGCGTTCCTTGTGCTGCACCCCAAAGTGCTGTTCTTCGTCGATCACAAGCAGACCAAGGTTTTTGAAACGCACGCTCTTGGCCAGTAACGCATGCGTACCGATCACGATATCAACCGTGCCGCGTGACAGGCCCTCGCGGGTCAGGTTGGCGTCTTTTGCCGAGACAAAGCGCGACAAGGTTCTGACATTAATAGGAAAACCACGGAACCGTTCGGCGAATCCTTTGTAGTGCTGACGCGCCAGCAGCGTCGTTGGTGCAATGATTGCGACCTGCACACCACACATGGCGGCCACAAAGGCGGCACGGATCGCCACCTCGGTTTTACCAAAGCCCACGTCGCCACAGATCAGACGGTCCATCGGACGGCCCGACGACAGGTCTTCCAAAACGTCCTCGATGGCCTGCAGCTGGTCCTCGGTTTCCGCATAGGGAAAACGCGCAAGGAACTGATCCCACACGCCCTCGGGCGGATCAAACACAGGTGCCGTGCGCAACGCGCGTTCGGCGGCCACACGGATCAGCCGTTCCGCCATCTGGCGAATGCGTTCTTTCAGCTTGGCCTTCTTGGCCTGCCACGCGCCCCCGCCCAGACGATCAAGAAGCCCTGTTTCATGGCCAAATTTACTAAGTAATTCAATGTTTTCGACAGGCAGATACAGCTTGGTCTGTTCGGCGTATTCCAGCAGCAGGCATTCATGTGCCGCCCCTGCCGCCGTGATCACTTCCATCCCCAAATAGCGCCCGACCCCATGATCGACGTGCACCACCAGATCACCGGGAGTCAGACTTTGGGTCTCGGTCAGGAAATTATCGGCACGTTTCTTGCGCTTGGTCTGGCGGATCAGGCGATCACCCAGCACATCCTGCTCGGACACCACGGTTATCCCCGGTGCCTCGAACCCGTGTTCCAGCGCCCAAACCGCCAGATGCACACCGCGCTTGCCGACGCGGGAAATGTCGGTGACGGGGATCGTTTCGCCTATTCCCTCGTCCTCGATCAACCCCGTCAGGCGTTCGCGCGCGCCTTCGGAGTAGCTGGCAATAACGACTGGGCCATCTTCCAGCTTTGCCTTAATATGGCTCGCTAATACGCTAAAAAGGCTGATATTTTCCTGCTGGCGTTCCGGCGTAAAACTGCGCCCAATCCGCCCGCCTGCATCCACAACGCCCATGCCCGTCGCCTGCGGCAACTGGTTAAATTGCAGCACGCGGCGCGTAGCTACTTTGGCCTCCCAAGCGGCATCATCCAGATACAACGTCTCGGGTGGTGCCGGTTTATAGACCGTATCCATATGCGATTTTTGCAGCATCGCTTCGCGGCGCGCATCGTATTGATCCGCAATCGCATCCCAACGCGCCAAACGCTGTGCCGTGAACTGGTCATCCAGTGTCACTGTGGCGTCAGGCAGATAATCAAACAGCGTTTCCAGATGGTCGTGAAAGAACCCCAACCAGTGCTCTTCGCCCGCGTGTTTGCGCCCTGCACTCACAGCCTCGTACAATGGATCATCCGATCCGGCCGTTCCAAAAGCGATGCGATAATTCTGTCGAAAGCGCGTGATCGCCGCCTCGTCCAGGATAATCTCGGACACGGGCGCAAGTTCAACGCGGGTCAGCTTTTCGGTGGTGCGCTGTGTTGCCGGATCAAAGCGGCGTGCACCGTCCAAGACATCACCGAACAGATCAAGGCGTACAGGGCCGGATTGGCCCGGCGGGTAGACGTCGATGATGCCGCCACGAATGGCATAGTCACCCGCCTCCATGACCGTCGGACTTTGGGTAAAGCCCATGCGCACAAGGAAGGACTTCAGCGCCGTCTCGTTGATCCGATCACCCACATCGGCGGTAAATGCCGCCTCGCGCAACACCTCGCGCGCAGGCACCTTTTGGGTCGCGGCGTTCAGGGTGGTCAGCAGGATAAACTGCGTCGGCATCCCCTGCACCAGCCCTGCCAGCGTCGCCATACGCGTCGCCGACACGTCGGCGTTGGGCGATGTGCGATCAAATGGCAGACAGTCCCAACCGGGAAAGGTAACGACAGGAACCGAGGGCGCAAAGAATCGCAAAGCCGACTGCATCTCTGCAAGACGCTTATCATCGCGCGCGATATGCAAAACAGGCGCGCCAGAGGACTCCATCTCTTGCAACACAAGGCGGGCGTCAAAGCCTTCGGGCGCACCCGAAATGGTTATCTGATTTTTTTTCGACATAGCGCGTACTCTAGAAACCCAAGCCGACAGCGAGATTCTGATACATCCCGAACATCGCCGTCACAAAGATCGAGATCATACCGATCACCTGCGTCCAGATACGATGACGGTGCAGGCGCTTTTGCAACGCATCACCCGTAGGTTGCTGGGTTTCGATCAGACGCGCCGTGGACAGTGACAACATCCCCACTAACGTCATCGGAAAGGCGATCAAGAAGACCGCTTGGGCGAATTCGATATTATAGACAAACGCCAAAAGCCCAAGCGTAGTCAGCAGAAAACAGTTAAACCCCAACAACCACAAGCCCGACACCCGGCCTATATAAAGCAGACGGTTAACGTTGATACGCACCATGTCCTCAAGGTCGGTCTCGGCCTGTCCGCGATGGCGTTTGGCGCGTTGAATCAAATCAAACGGAACGCCCAGCACGAAATGGCTGGCTGACGACCAAACCACGGCAAGCCCGATCCAGAACCACAGGTTCGAGAACGACCGCATGTCGATCACTTCAAATATTGTCTGGGTCCAGTTCACGGGGTGCGTCGCTTGGATTGTTGATTTGGACGGACAATAGCGCCGCAATGCCGCAATGCCCAGACTTGTGAGCCGTGAAAATAAGTGGCACCCAAGGGGTGTGACCAGAAAGGCCCGCCTTATGAAACCGACAGTTGCCCCGTTTCCCGCCGCACGCCTGCGCCGGACCCGCAAGTCGCCAGCGATGCGAGCCCTGACTCGCGAAACATCGCTTTCCCCAAATGATTTTATCTGGCCGGTTTTCGTGATGGCCGGACGGGATGGCGAAGACCCTGTGGCCTCCATGCCCGGCGTCAAGCGCCGCACGGTTGATCGCGTCGCAGCGGCTGCGCGCGAAGCGTATGCCCTTGGCATCCCCGCAATCTGCATCTTTCCTTACACGGCCGCTGCAGACCGGACCGAAGACTGCGCCGAGGCCTGGTCACCCGATAACCTGTCCAACCAAGCGATCCGCGCAATCAAAGACGCGGCGCCCGATATGGTCGTGATGACCGATATCGCGCTTGATCCCTATAATATCAACGGCCACGACGGGTTTGTTGAAAACGGCGAAATCGTCAATGATCGCACTGTCGATGCCTTGGTCAAAATGGCCCTCGCGCAGGCCGAGGCAGGTGCCGATATTCTTGGCCCATCCGATATGATGGACGGGCGCATTGGTGCGATCCGCGCCGCCCTTGAAGGTGACAACCACCAGAATGTTTCGATCCTGAGCTATGCCGCCAAATATGCCAGCGCGTTTTACGGGCCTTTTCGCGATGCGGTGGGTGCCTCAAGCGCACTGAGCGGCGACAAGAAGACCTATCAAATGGACCCCGCCAATTCCGACGAGGCCCTACGTCTTGTGCAGCGTGATCTGGCCGAAGGCGCGGATATGGTCATGATCAAACCGGGCATGCCCTACTTGGATATCTGCCGCCGCGTGAAAGACACGTTCGGCGCGCCAACTTTCGCCTATCAGGTGAGTGGTGAATACGCGATGATCCAGGCGGCAGCACAAAACGGCTGGCTGGACGGCGACAAGGTGATGATCGAAAGCTTGCAGGCGTTTAAACGCGCCGGATGTGACGGAATCCTGACCTATTTCGCCCCCGCCGCCGCGCGCTTGTTGGGTTGAAACCTACGCAACTGTATCTAGGTGCTGACAGGGCGCGGATTACTGCCTATAGTGTGCGTATAACGGCCAAAAGGCCGGCACAGGCATATTGAGGCAGTACAATGACACATCTTACACGACGCACTTTTGCCCTTGGCGCGGTTGCTGGCACAAGTTTGGCAGCCTGCGGCAATGGGATCGGTGGCCGCGGCTCTGAAACGATTGACGCTCGGGTGAATTCCACGCTCAATTTCATGTATAACCAATATCCTGGGACCCGCGATCTGGCCAATAAATCGACTGGTATGCTGGTGATGCCACTCGTGACCGAAGCAGGCTTTGGCTTGGGCGGATCATACGGGCGCGGTGCGCTGCGGGTTGGCGAGACATCGGTCGATTATTACTCGGTCACGGCAGCCAGCGCAGGTTTACAAATCGGCGTGCAACAATCGAGCCACGTCCTGTTCTTTATGACGCAAAACGCATTGGTCGATTTCCGCCGTTCAAGCGGTTGGGCCGCAGGTGCCGATCTTGAATATGCCCTGTCAGACCGCGGCGAATCTGTGCGCGCTGAAACCACAACTTCACTGGCCCCTGTCATCGCCGTGGTGTTTGCCCAAACGGGCCTACGCATCGGCGCGACACTTGAAGGCACGAAGTATTCGCGCATCATTCCTTAGGGCGTGTGATTTTTGCACATATCGCTAAGGCTAATTAGGATTTGGGCGGCAAAATGACCTCAAAACTGATGCTAATATGGTCTTGTCTTTGGAAATGTTCGGATTGCCCGCGTATCTTGGCTGATCGCTCCTTGCGAGACGAGCACTTGCCGTGCACGCAACATGCAAGCCTGCCTCGGTCAGATCAAAGGTCGTGATACCTATTCGTCCTCGGGGCTGACATAAGCCGTGAGGTCGTTTTGTTCGGGCAATAAGGGCTTTCCTCGCGGTCCCCTTTAAAATGAATTGATGGTCTAAGTGCCATCAGATCGCACCCAAACCGCGAGGATATCAGGCCCGCAAACGTTCGCCTTTGGGGTCAAACGGCGGTTCGGCCAAGACAACACCGCGATGTGGTATCCCAAGGATCATCACATCCACCGCGTCGCCTGCGCTGACCCCCTTCAGGTATCCCAGTGCAAGGCTCATCCCCACCGTATAGCCATATGTGCCGCTGGTAACGCGCCCGACGGGCGTGCCATCGGGCAAGAAAACCGGCTCGCCACCTGTGGCATCGGCGTTGCTGACGTCTTGCACATGGATCAAGGACAAAACTTCACGTGGTGCGTTATCTTTGAGCGCCATATAGCTGGATTTATTGAGGAATTCTTTTTCCGTCTTGATCAACCTATCAAGTGCAACTTCTTGTGGCCAGTATTCGGGGCTGTATTCACGCCCCCAAGATCCATAGCCCTTTTCAACCCGCAGCGACATCAATGCGCGACTGCCAACAGGCCCCGCGCCAAGGTCTTGGCCCGCGTCCAGCAAGGCCGCATAAAGTCGGCTCTGATCGGCCTCAACACAGTGCAATTCCCATCCCAGATCGCCGGTGAACGAGACGCGCAGCGCGACGACGGCCACCCCCGCGATCTCGATCCGTTGCGAGCGCATGAAAGGGAACGCCTCGGTGCTTAGGTTGGCATTTGTTAGCTTTTGCAACAACTTGCGCGACAAAGGCCCGGCGATGTTAAAGCCGCACATGGCCTCTGTATGGCTTTCAAATGTGGTGCCTTCGGGCAGTGGCACTTCTTTCCAGAACCGTTGGTGATAACGCTCGGCCATGCCTGACCCGATCACCATGAATTCATCCTCGGCCAGCCGCGTGACGGTAAAGTCACCTGCAACCCCGCCACGCACACCGATCAGCGGCGTAAGGCATGACCGCCCTATGGCCTTGGGCATGTTATTGGCGAACACCGCGTTCAGCCAATCGGCGGCATTGGCACCCTTGCAGATGTATTTCGCAAAGTTGGAAATATCAATGATACCAGCAGCTTGACGCAGAATCTTACACTCAGTTCCGACGCTATCGAACCACGGTTGGCGGGTAAATCCGGCGCTATCGGGCGTGTCTGCATCAAAATACGCGGGATGTTCCCAGCCATAGTTCAGCCCGAATACCGCCCCAAGCTCCTGTTGCCGCGCATAGGCTGGACGCACCCGCACGGGGCGGCCCGCCGAACGTTCTTCGCCGGGAAAGTGAATGGAAAATCGGTGCGCGTATTGGTCGCCGACCCGCGCCTTTGTGAACGCTTTGTCGGCCCAATTGCCGAACCGCGCCACGTCCCACGCAAACATATCGTATTTCGATTCTCCGGTGGTGATCCAATCGGCGGCCATCAGCCCCATGCCGCCCGACTGGCTAAAGCCGGGGATGATGCCATTGCAGCAGAAATAGTTGCGTAGATCAGGGTGCGGCCCAAACAGGACATTCGCGTCCGGCGACCAGATCATCGGGCCGTTGATCACCCGTTTGATGCCCGCCTCACCGACCACCGGCACACGATCAATCGCGCGCATTATATTGTCCTCGATCCGCTCAAGATCATCGGCAAACAGCTCGTGCCCGAACCCTTGCGGCGTGCCGTCTTCAGCCCAAAACCGCACATCTTTTTCATAAGCACCGACCAGCAAGCCTTGCCCTTCTTGGCGCAAGTAGTATTCGCCGTCACGATCCGCAACTGACGGCAGACGTCGGCCCATCGCGGCAATTTCAGGGATCGTCTCAGTGACGAAATACTGGTGTTCGGTGGGTTGCAGCGGCAAGTTGATCCCCGCCAATGCCGCAACCTCGCGGCCCCACAATCCGGCGGCATTCACCACCCAATCGGCGCGGATATCACCCTTGGCCGTTTGCACGATCCATGTGCCATCGGGCTGTTGCAGGGTGCCGGTCACCGGACAAAACCGGATAATTTCCGCCCCCATCTGGCGCGCACCGCTGGCATATGCGTTGGTCACACCGCTGGGATCAACATTGCCGCCATCGGGTTCATACATGATGCAGCGGATGCCGTCGAAATTCACCAGTGGGTGCAAGCGCTCGGCCTCGTCGCGTGACACTTCGTGGAAATTCATGCCATAGAACTTGGCCTTGGCGGCTTGCAAACGCAGTTGATGTTCACGCGCTTCGGTCTGCGCCAGATAAAGGCTGCCCGGCTGGAACACGCCGCAGCTTTGGCCCGTTTCGGCCTCCAATGCGTTATAAAGCTGCATGGTATAGTGCTGAATCCGGCTGATATTGGTGCTGTCATGCAGCCCATGGATATTGGCCGCCGCGTGCCATGTTGATCCCGATGTCAGTTCGTCCCGCTCAATCAAGACCACGTCTGTCCAGCCCGCCTTGGCCAGATGATACAGGATCGAGCAGCCAATTACGCCGCCGCCGATTACGACTGCTTGGGCATGAGTGCGCATGATGCGGGCCTTTTTGCGAAAACAACAATTCTAAAACCCACTGTGGCCCGTCCCGCACTGCGCCATTTGCACCAAGGCGACAAATGATGTCGTCAATGCACCATCAAGGCGGCTGCATTTGGCGGCACTGTAGTCCCAACAGCAACGGAGATATCCCATGAAAACCACCACCCGTGTCGTCGTTATTGGCGGCGGCGTTGTCGGCGCATCAGTTCTGTATCACCTCACGAAATTGGGCTGGTCGGATGTGATGCTGCTGGAACGTAGCGAGCTGACATCAGGCTCAACTTGGCACGCAGCGGGCGGGTTTCATACCCTGAACGGTGATACCAACATGGCGGCCCTTCAAGGTTATACTATTAAGCTTTACAAGGAGCTGGAGGAAATAACCGGCATGTCTTGCGGCCTCCACCATGTGGGCGGGGTCACGCTTGCGGACAATCAGGACCGGTTTGATATGCTGGTCGCTGAACGGGCCAAGCACCGCTATATGGGGTTGGAGACCGAAATTGTCGGCCCAGCTGAAATTGCCAAGATCGCGCCTATTACAAACCTTGATGGCATCATCGGCGGGCTTTACGATCCGCTTGACGGGCATCTTGATCCAAGCGGGACTACCCATGCTTATGCCAAGGCCGCGCGCATGGGCGGTGCGACAATTGAATTGCATTGCAAGGTCATTGAAACCAATCCGCGCGCCGATGGCACGTGGGATGTGGTCACTGAAAAGGGCACTATCCACGCCGAACATGTGGTTAACGCAGGCGGGCTATGGGCGCGCGAAGTTGCGGCGATGGCGGGCCACTATGTTCCGCTGCATCCGATGGAGCATCAATACCTGATCACCGAGGAAACACCCGAGATCTATGAGCGCGACTTTGAGCACCCGCATGTGATGGACCCCGCTGGTGAAAGCTATCTGCGTCAAGAAGGGCGCGGGCTGTGCATCGGTTTCTATGAACAACCCTGCCAGCCATGGGCGGTGGATGGCACCCCGTGGGAGTTCGGGCACGAACTGCTGCCTGATAACCTCGACAAGGTCGAAGATTCGGTCGCCTTTGCGTTCAAACGCTTTCCAGTGCTGGAACGCGCCGGCATCAAATCTGTTATCCACGGCCCGTTTACCTTTGCGCCCGATGGCAACCCCCTGGTCGGCCCTATTCCCGGTTTGCGCAATTATTGGTCGGCGTGCGGTGTCATGGCGGGCTTTAGCCAAGGCGGCGGCGTTGGTCTGATGCTGGCGCAATGGATGACGACGGGCGAGTGCGCGCGCGACGTGACGGCGATGGATGTGGGGCGATACGGAGATTGGATTTCGCCCGGCTATACCCGCCCCAAGGTGGTTGAAAACTATCAGCGACGGTTTAGCGTGTCCTATCCGAACGAGGAACTGCCTGCCGCGCGGCCCCATCGCACGACGCCGATGTATGACACATTCAGCGATATGGGCGCGGTTTGGGGCCAGCAGTTTGGCCTTGAAGTGGTGAATTATTTTGCCACCGGCGATGAGCCTACGTTTGAAGCCCCGTCTTTTCGCCGCTCGAACGCCTTTGCCGCTACCGCGCGCGAGGTTAGAAACGTCCGACAAGCCGTTGGAATTAATGAAGTTCACAACTTTGGAAAGTTTAGCGTGACCGGCCCCAATGCCCGCGCTTGGCTTGACCGGATCATGGCGGGGCGCATTCCAAAGGTCGGGCGCATGTCGCTCACGCCGATGCTGTCGCCCAAAGGCCGTTTGATCGGTGATTTCACCGTGTCCTGTCTGGCCGAAGATGCGTTTCGTCTGACCGCCAGCTATGGGGCGCAAACGATCCACCATCGCTGGTTCCTGCACCATCAAGAAAGCGGCGTAAGGGTTGAAAATATCAGCGATAAAGTGAACGGTTTCCAGATTGCAGGGCCGCGCGCACGCGACCTGTTGACCGCATGTACCCGCGATCCTGCTGGCCTCGCGTTCCTTGATGTGCGCCCGATGGTGATCGGCCAGATCAATACGCTGGTGCAGCGGGTCAGCTATACCGGCGATCTGGGATACGAGATCTACTGCGACCCGATGGATCAGCGCCAGTTGTGGCAGACCCTTTGGGACGCGGGCCAACCGATGGGTATTACCCCGTTCGGGATGCGCGCCATGATGTCGCTGCGGCTGGATCGGTTCTTTGGCTCGTGGTTGTCGGAGTTTTCGCCCGATTATACGGCAGCAGAAACCGGCATGGATCGGTTTATCAGCTTCAAAAAGAACTCAGACTTCATTGGCCGCGCGGCAGCCGAAGCCGAACGCGCCACCCCACCTGCCCGCACGCTCGCAGCGTTCGAGGTTGATGCCCAAGACGCCGATGTCACCGCCTACGAGCCGGTGTTTATTGATAGCAAAGTCGTGGGGTTCTGCACTTCTGGCGGGTATTCCCACCACGCGGGCAAGAGCATTGCACTGGCGCTAATCCCGCGCCATGCAGCTATCGAGGGGCAGAAAGTGCAGATCGAAATTCTGGGCAGTTTGCGTGACGCCACCCTGATCACCACGCCGCTGTTTGATGCTGACGGGACGGTGATGCGCGGTTAGGGTCACGCTATGATCCCGATCCTGATACTTGCCGCCGGTGCATCATCGCGCATGGGCGGCACCGACAAACTGATGATTGATGTCGACGGCCAGCCCCTGCTGCGCCGCGTGGTTGATCGCGCGGCCAGCGTCGCGCCAACCTTTGTGACGCTACCGCCGCGCCCGCATGCGCGCTACGATGCGTTGCGCGGTGCGCCTTGCATTCATGTGCCTGTTTCTGACGCAACAACCGGCATGTCGGCCAGTTTGCGGCGCGGGATTGCCGGCTTGCCGCACCATGCAGAGGGCGTGATGATTCTGCCCGCAGATATGCCTGATATTACGGCGCAGGATATGGCGCGGGTCTTACAGGGCCGCCACGATCACCCGCAGTTTCGCATCTGGCAGGCCACCACCGCTGACGGCAAACCGGGCCATCCGGTGCTGTTTGATGCCAGCCTGTTTGATTTGTTTGGTGCGCTTTATGGCGATACAGGTGGCGCGGAAATCATCCGCACCTACGCCGATATGGTCTGCCATGTTCCTTTAGAGGCAAGCCGCGCGCGCTGTGACCTTGATACGCCGCAAGATTGGGAAAATTGGCAGAAATTGCGCTAGTCGCCTCGCGGCGGCCTGCTGCACTAAATCTGCTTTCAAGAGGTCTTGGGCCTTAAGTCGATCACTTTCGCAATCGCTCAAGTGGTACCGGTGGCCGGACTCGAACCGGCACAACATTACTGTCGGGGGATTTTGAATCCCCTGCGTCTACCATTCCGCCACACCGGCTAACGCGCGGGTTTTACCCCTGTCCGCGGGCGGCGTCAACGCCTCCTATAGCTGTCTGGCGCCAAAGGTATCACATTGGGTCATATCGCCGCTTTCATAGCCCCGCTGGAACCACCGCTGTCGTTGATCACTGGCGCCATGAGTAAAGCCTTCGGGCTGCACGACACGGCCTGCATTGCGCTGCAACGTGTCGTCGCCAATCTGTGCGGCCGCATTCATCGCCTCGGCGATATCGCCCCGTTCGATGCTGCCAAATTGGGCCTGCGCGCCGCGTGCCCAGACCCCTGCGTAGCAATCGGCTTGCAATTCAATCCGCACGGAAAACGCACTGGAATCTGCTTCGCCGGAATGCGCCCTGATTTGATTGGCCTGTCCCAGTATGCCCAACTCGTTTTGAACGCGATGCGCGACTTCGTGGGCCACGACATAGGCGGCTGCGAAATCTCCGCGCGCGCCAAGCTGTCGGTCCAGCGTCGTAAAGAAATCAGTATCGAGTTAAACCTTGCGATCCGCCGGACAACAAAACGACCCCGTTGGCGCATCATAGGTATCGCCAACTTGGCGGCCAAAAAACTTCGGCCCGGATTTCTTCGATATCACCAGGCGTAACAGCAACGAATTCAGCCGCGCGTTCGTGGGCCTGCGTGATTTCGCCATTCCCCGACTGGATGTCCAGCTGGCCAGCCGCGCCATTCAGCAGCGGCGTCACATCAACCCCAAGGAAATACCCGACCACAAGGATCACAATCGCGCCAATTCCGCCGACCCCACTTGCGGTTGATGCACCACCGCGGCGGCGATCTTGCTATTTCATCTGCGGTTACTCACGAAATTTGCGCGTATCGTGGCGCATTCGTGCACCCTCGCAACCTTGACCTAATCGCCTGCTCGTGTCCTAAGGGAAAAAACAAATCAGGCCGCGCAGAATATGATCCGAAGACTTTATGACTGGACCTTGTCGCTGGTGGATACGCCATATGCGCTTTGGGCGCTGGCAGCCGTGGCGTTTATAGAATCCTCGGTCTTTCCGATCCCGCCTGACGTGCTGATGATCCCGATGATCCTCGCCCGCCCGAACCGCGCGTTTGCAATCGCCGGCGTGGCCCTTTTAGCGTCGGTGCTGGGCGGAATGTTAGGATACGCGATTGGCGCATTCGCATTCGAAAGCATCGGCCAGCCGATTTTGGCCAGCCTTGGCAAAGCCGACTCCATGGCCGAATTCAGCACGCGCTTTAACGATATGGGTTTTTGGGCCGTGCTGGTCGCGGGGGTCACGCCCTTTCCTTACAAGGTCATCACGATCATGTCGGGCTGGACGGGCATGCCGCTGGGCACGTTCATTGTCACGTCGATCATTGCGCGCGGCTTGCGGTTCTTTATCGTTGCTGCCCTGTTGTGGAAATTCGGCGCGCCAATCCGCGACTTTATTGAACGCCGCCTCGGGCTTATATTCACACTGTTTTGTGTGCTATTGATCGGCGGATTTTTTGTGGTGAGATTCATATGACACGTCCCCTCCTGATGCTGATCGCCGCTGGCGGTTCTTTTGCCCTTCTTGCTGGTGCATTCCTGTTTCAGGCAATCGGCTATGCGCCTTGCGAAATGTGCTTGTGGCAGCGCTGGCCCCATGCGGCGGCGATCCTGATCGGTGCTATTGTGATCCTTGGTGGCTTCACGGGCCGCGTTTGGGCCTACCTTGGCGCGCTCGCAGCCGCTGCAACCGGAATCCTTGGCATCTATCACACAGGCGTTGAACGCGATTGGTGGGAAGGCCCGACAAGCTGCACAGGCGGCGGCGATCTGGGAACCGGTGCAGACCTGTTGTCGATGGACGGCCCCGCGCTGGTGATGTGCGATCAGGTGGCGATCTGGATTTTCGGACTGTCGATGGCCAGCTGGAACGCAATATTCTCGCTGGGGTTCGTCGTGATCTGGATTATGGCCGCACGCCGCAAGGCCTAACGCCCCCGACCAGCCCGCCGCGTCGATAGCAACAAGTTCGTTTCGCTACGCGTCACACCGTCGATCCTGCGAATATCGAACAACACCCTATCCAGCGCCTCAAGTGTGGCAGTGCCTATCTCGACCACCAGATCCCAAGCCCCGTTCGTGGAATGCACTGCCGTCACGGCGACCATCCCCTGCAAGGCACGGGTGATCCGGTCAGCCCCGCGCCCCTCAATTCCCAGCATCATCAGACCCCGCACCGGGCTTGGTGCCACATCGCTGCGCGTCTGCACTGTGAACCCCGCGATTTCGCCGCTTTGCATCAGCCGCGCCATGCGCGCACGCACTGTTGCACGTGTCACGCCCAGATCCGCCGCCAAATCAGACAGGGGCGCGCGACCATCACGGCGCAGCGCGGCGATCAGGTTTTGATCAAGGTTGTCCATATTGGTCACTACCCTTGTGCATTTCGGTCATTGGCAACCCATTTCGCACAAATTGACCGCTGACACCACCACCATTTCGGGCAACACTCTGCGAATGAAAAACACACATTGCATCCTTATCGGCGCGCCCGTGGACTGTGGCAAACGCAATCGCGGCTGTCTCATGGGGCCTGACGCCTATCGCACTGCCGGTCTGGCCGAAGCCATTAGTGGCCTTGGCCACACCGTTGCGGACCTTGGTAATCTGAGTGCGGCCGACACGCCCGAAACCAGCAGCCGCAACCCCTTGCTTTATAGGCTGGCGGAAAATATCGGCTGGACCAAGACATTGTGCGCCGCCGCCCAAAGTGCCGCCAAGACCGGCCTGCCAATATTCCTTGGCGGTGATCACGCGCTCTCGCTCGGCTCGGTCGCAGGTATGGCCGCACATGCCGCCAGCCAAGATCGCCCGCTGTTTGTCCTCTGGCTTGATGCGCATAGCGACTTCCACACGCCTGACACCACCGACAGCGGCAACTTGCACGGCACACCAGTGGGCTATGTCACGGGGCGCGAGGGGTTTGATGCCTTTCCACCACTGCCCGCTGTGGTGCCAACGCAAAACGTCTGCATGATCGGGCTGCGATCCGTGGACACCGCCGAACACGCGGCGCTCCAAGCCAGCGATGTGACATGCGTCGACATGCGCGCGATTGATGAGGGCGGGATCAAGGCGCCCCTGTCCGATTTCCTTGCCAAAGTCGCCGCCGCGGGCGGCATGTTGCATGTGTCGCTCGACGTTGATTTTCTTGATCCAAGCATCGCGCCAGCGGTCGGCACAACCGTCCCCGGCGGCGCCACCATGCGCGAGGCGCATCTGGTCATGGAATTGTTGAACGACAGTGAACTCGTCACCTCGCTCGATCTTGTCGAACTCAACCCGTTTCTTGATGATCGCGGGCGCACAGCCTCGCTGATGGTCGATCTTACTGCATCTCTTCTAGGCCGCCGCATCTTTGACCGCCCCACACGGAGCTACACATGAACACGCCTTCCAAACTCGCCCTCGTGCCCTTCGTGTCGGTCGATCACATGATGCAACTTGTGCATTCTATCGGTATCACCCAAGTGCTGCGCGACCTCGCCGACTATATCGAGGCCGATTTCAGACGCTGGGAGCTGTTCGACAAGACCCCGCGTGTGGCCAGCCACTCAGCCGAAGGCGTGATTGAACTGATGCCAACATCGGACGGTGAAGTCTACGGTTTCAAATACGTCAACGGTCACCCAAAGAACATGAAGGAAGGCCTGCAAACCGTTACAGCCTTTGGACTTTTGGCTGACGTAGGCAATGGCTATCCTGTGCTTTTGTCGGAAATGACACTGCTAACCGGCCTGCGCACCGCCGCCACTTCGGCGCTCGTCGGGCGCTACCTTGCCCCCAAAGGTGCGACCACAATGGCAATGATCGGCAATGGCGCACAGTCCGAATTCCAGTGCATGGCGTTTCAGGCGATCTGCGGCATCGATACTGTGCGCCTTTACGACATCGACAGTGCGGCCACTGAAAAATGCGCGCGCAATCTGGCCAACTCAGGCCTGACAGTCGTCAAATGCACCACCCCCGAAGACGCGATCATGGGCGCGCAGATCATCACGACCTGCACCGCCGACAAACAATGCGCGACGATCCTGACCGACAATATGGTGGGCAGCGGCGTGCATATCAACGCGATCGGTGGTGACTGCCCGGGCAAAACCGAACTGCACCGCGATATCCTGCTGCGCTCGGATATTTTCGTGGAATTCCCCGAACAAACCCGGATCGAAGGCGAAATTCAACAACTTGATCCCGATCACGCTGTCACGGAACTTTGGCAGGTCATGACCGGAACAGCGCAGGGGCGCACCGATCCGCGCCAGATCACCCTGTTCGACAGCGTTGGGTTCGCCGTCGAAGATTTCAGCGCCCTGCGCTACGTGCGCCACAAAATCAAAGACAGCGCGTTCTACACAGACCTCGATATGCTTGCCGATCCTGACGATCCGCGCGATCTGTTCGGCATGCTGCTACGCGCGCAATAGCTTTTCTTCTGTTCAAAACTACCCCGGGGGAGTTCGCGAAGACGGGGGCAGCACGCCTTCTTGATCGGATTGGCAAAGCCAATTCGAAATCTCCCAACCTCATTCTCAATAAAAAAGGGAGGGCCAAAGCCCTCCCGTTAGTCTCGCCGTTCAGGCTCATTTTCTGTACCGCCCGGTTTCTTCCTGCGGCCTGAACGTCGTGAAGAGGGCACCGCAGCGCCCTCTTGACCGAAATTAGCTACACCCAGACGTCCCGCCGCAGGTGTTGCACTTCATGCATGTGCCGTTGCGTACAAGGGTATAGTTGCCGCATTCGCCACAAGCCTCGCCCTCGTAACCTTGCATTTTAGCCTGATCGCGCGAGCTCAGGCTCATGGCGCCGGATGCCGAGACCGTAGTGCTTGTCGCGACCGCCACGCCGCCGCTGCCCGCCGCTTCGGGCACCAGCGTGTTGAGCGCGGCAACCGGATCGGCAGCCCTGCGAAATGCCATGCCACCTGCTCCGCCTTGCAGCACAACCAGATCTTGTGGCAAACGCTTGCGCAAATACCCGGTCGAGCTGATCTGCTTGAGCACCTCAAGGCTGCGCGAAGCGGCACTTTCCGACATTTCCTGAATGTTGGACGCGCCGTCTTCTTCGCCGCGACCCAGATCGTCAAACGAATGACCTTCGGGTTTCACATGCGCCAAATCGGTACGATCCAGATAGGATACCGCCAATTCGCGGAAGATATAATCAAGGATCGACGTCGCCTGTTTGATGCTGTCGTTGCCTTGAACCATGCCCGCGGGCTCGAACTTCGTGAATGTGAATGCATCGACGAATTCTTCCAGCGGCACACCGTATTGCAGACCCACCGAGACAGCGATGGCAAAGTTGTTCATCATCGCGCGGAAACCCGCACCTTCTTTGTGCATGTCGATGAAAATCTCGCCCAGCTGGCCGTCTTCATATTCGCCAGTGCGCAGGTAAACCTTGTGCCCGCCGACGTTGGCCTTTTGGGTATAGCCCTTGCGGCGCTGAGGCATCTTTTCGCGGTTGGAGCGCACGATTTCCTTGATGATTATCTTTTCGACGATCTTTTCAGCCAGAACCAAGGTCTTTTCGTGCACGGTGCCGCTTTCCATGATTTCGGCAGCTTCATCATCGTCTTCGACCAGTGCTGCGGCCAAAGGCTGTGACAGTTTGGATCCGTCGCGATAAAGCGCGTTGGCCTTGATCCCCAGCGACCATGACAGTTCGTAGGCTTTCTGGCAGTCCTCAATTGTCGCGTCGTTGGCCATGTTGATCGTCTTGGAAATCGCCCCTGAGATGAACGACTGCGCCGCGGCCATCATATAGATGTGGCTGTCAACACTAAGGAAACGCTTACCTTTTTTACCACACTGGTTGGCGCAATCAAAGACGGAGTAGTGCTCTTCCTTCAAGAACGGCGCGTCTTCGAGCGTCATTGTTCCACAAACGTGATCATTGGCGGCGTCGATGTCGGCCTTGGTAAACCCAAGGTGGCGCAGCAGATCAAAGGTTGGATCATTCAGCTTGGCTGCAGGAATACCCAGCGTCTTGGTGCAGAATTCCCCGCCCAGCGTCCACTGGTTCATCACGAAGCGAATGTCGAAGGCGGATGGCAGCGCGGCTTCGATCTTGTCCAATTCGGCAGGGCCGAAACCATGACCGATCAGTGACGTGTGGTTGATACCTGGTGCATTACCGATAGTGCCGTGGCCCACAGCATAGCTGATGATTTCCTCGATCTGTGCCGAGCCATAGCCCAGTTTATCCAGTGCAGCGGGCACGGATTGGTTGATGATCTTGAAATACCCGCCACCGGCAAGTTTCTTGAATTTCACCAGCGCAAAGTCCGGCTCGATCCCTGTGGTGTCGCAATCCATGACCAGACCGATCGTGCCGGTTGGCGCAATAACCGAGACTTGCGCATTGCGATAGCCATGCGTCTTGCCCAATTTCAGGGCCTCGTCCCAAGCACCCATGGCAATATCGACCAGACGGGCATCGGGGCAGTTGGCGTGATCAAGCGCAAGCGGGTTGGTCGCCAGCTTTTCGTAACCGTCCGTCGCGCCATAAGCGGCGTTACGGTGGTTGCGGATGACGCGCAGCATGTGAGCGGCGTTTTTCTTGTAACCGGGGAATGATCCCAGTTCACCGGCCATTTCGGCGGACGTGGCATAAGACACGCCGGTCATGATCGCTGTCAGGGCACCACACATGGCGCGCCCTTGAACGCTGTCATAGCCAAAGCCCATGTTCATCAGCAATCCGCCGATGTTGGCATAGCCCAGGCCCAGCGTGCGGAAGTCATAAGACCGCTGCGCGATTTCTTTGGACGGGAATTGCGCCATCATCACCGAGATTTCCAGCGTTATAGTCCACAGACGCGTGGCGTGCATGTAGTCTTCGACCTGAAATTCGCTGTCTTTATAGAATGTCAGCAAGTTCATCGAGGCAAGGTTACAGGCCGTGTCGTCAAGGAACATATATTCGCTGCACGGGTTCGATCCGCGGATCGCGCCGTCTTCGGGGCATGTGTGCCAGTCGTTGACTGTGTCGTGATATTGAATGCCTGGATCGGCGCAGGCCCATGCGGCGTGACCAACCTGTTCCCAGAGGTCGCGCGCTTTGATGGTTTTGTAAACTTTTCCGTCCCTGCGGTTAATCAGATCCCAATCCGCATCGGCCTCGACTGCCTTAAGGAAGGCATCGGTGACGCGGATCGAGTTGTTGGAGTTTTGACCGGAAACCGAGTTGTAAGCTTCGCTATCCCAGTCCGTATCATAGGTTGGAAACTCAATGCTGGTGTGACCCTGCTTGGCATAATCCAACACCCGCTTAATATATGTCTCTGGAATCATCGACTTTTTGGCGTCACGAATTGCAATTTTCAAACATTCGTTGGCATTTGGATCATAGGCGCCAGACTCGGCGCCGTCCCATGTGCGGATCGCGGCAAAGATACCGTTCAGCTTTTGCTCGTGCATCTTTGAACCGGCGACGATGGACGCCACTTTCTGTTCTTCGAGCACCTTCCAGTTAATGAACTCTTCGATATCGGGGTGGTCCGCATCGACGATCACCATCTTAGCGGCGCGCCGCGTTGTGCCACCCGATTTGATCGCGCCAGCAGCCCGATCACCGATTTTCAAAAAGCCCATCAGGCCAGACGACTTGCCACCGCCTGACAGGTTCTCGCCTGCGGCACGCAAGGATGAAAAGTTGGTGCCAGTGCCCGACCCATACTTGAACAGACGCGCCTCGCGGACCCACAAATCCATGATGCCACCATCATTCACCAGATCGTCGGCGACCGATTGGATGAAACAGGCGTGCGGCTGCGGATGTTCGTAAGATGACGTGGATTTGGTCAGCACGCCGGTCTTGTAATCAACATAGTGGTGGCCCTGTGCCGGACCGTCGATGCCATAGGCCCAGTGCAGCCCAGTGTTGAACCACTGTGGGCTGTTGGGCGCGGCGCGCTGGGTCGCCAGCATAAAGCGCATTTCATCGAAATAGCACCGGGCGTCGGCCTCGGTGGTGAAATAGCCACCTTTCCAACCCCAATAGGCCCAAGCGCCCGCCAGACGGTCGAACACCTGCTTGGCGGAAATCTCGCCGCTCATTTCGGCGCCGTCGGCTGGAACCGACCGCCACAGGAATTCAGGAACACCCTTTTCCTTGACGCGCTTGAGCTTGCTGGGCACGCCAGCCTTGCGGAAATACTTTTGGGCGATCACATCAGAGGCAACCTGGCTCCAATCGGCGGGAATTTCGCAGTTTTCGAGTTTGAAAACGATTGTTCCATCAGGATTGCGGATTTCGGATGTCGTTTCTTTGAAATCCAGCTCTGCGTAAGCGTCTTGTCCGGATTTTGTGAAATTGCGGTCAATCTTCATGGTCATCTGCCTCGCTGTGGCGCCGTCTTGTGCGGCGCTGTCTCTTGTACATGATGCCTACCAGCACCAGCCGTTAGCTATCGGGATGACACAAAGCTTCCCTGCGCTTTGCACCTGTAAAATGGTGCAAAAGCTGGTCTGGATCGCATGATGACCCGCATTTGTGATACCCGTCCCGCGCCACTCTACACTACATCTTGTGCGATTGTGGCCGACTTGTACAAACTGGCTTATCTACCCCTAGTGGGTCAACGCATTTTTTACACAAAACTTTGATTATTTGCGGTTGACGATAAACAAAAGCACGCAGTTATCAGCCGTTTGTGATTCCTCCACCGAGTTGTCCACACAAGAATGCACAATTCGTTAACGCGCGCGCTAGCGGCAAAAGCCTTTAGACGCCGCAGGCTTAGGACTCAAAGCTGAACAATGACTTGAACAGGCACAAGACCGCAAAATTTTCCGCCAAGAGATTCGCACGCTTGCTTTCACCCTGCGTGCGCCTGTGCGAGATGTTGATTAAATATCACGGAGAGCAACATGCGTCTTTGCCTACTAACCGCCCTTCTAGCCCTATCTGCCTGTGCCCCAACCCTGCATGGCACAACCGAGGCGGCCCTGCGCGGCGGGGCGCAACAGGCATATTTTGAGAACTTTCCCGAGGTCTTGTTTCTGGCAATCGCTGAAGCCTGCGCTGGTCCCGCGCAAACGGTGGTGCGGCCAAATCACGATGAAATCCGTTGCGAAACCCTGCCAACACCACAAGACGCTGCGGGCCTGATCCTTGAACATAACGGCACCGTCGAAAACCTGCCGCGCTTTATCTATGGGGTGAAAAGCGTCACGTCGGGTGACGGGCGTATCGTCACTGCCGATACCTATATTCGTGTGCCACAACGGGATGGCGGCATCCGGCGCATCCGGCTGCGTGATGCCCGTCTCGAGGCTGAAATGCGCGAGATTTTGATATTGACGGGCGGTCGACCGCTTTAGGTGACGCTACCCCTGTCAGCCAATACCGACAGGGGTAGCGCTTGGTGCCTTAGTCACTAGGCAGGACATCTGCTTTGCCCGAGCTTAATGATCGCCTTACCACTTTCGTGATATTTTTCCCTGCAACGGTCTCTGCCACGTTCCGATGCGCGGCCCGGTTTGCAGGTCCAGTTGTTGGCATAAAGCGTCTCGCCCGTCTCTTCGGACACGCTACGGACCCAAGAATCAGCATCGCAGCTGTAAACATCTTGCATCATAGCCGCATTACCAGGACGCCATTCCCCTGGCGCGCTACGTGTTTCAGCAAAACTTGGTGCAGCAGATGCAATCGCGAGCACCGCCGCGCATGATATTGAAATGATATTCTTCATGATTTTCCTCGAGGATATCTAGCTAATAACCGGCCCAGAAAAATGCCGGGCAGGTCTCACCATGAGGAAATTGACGCAGCGCAAAAGTCACCCTTCCCTACTTGAGATAATAATAGCGTGAATTGAAAAGAATTCTAGCGATCATCATAAATTCAGCTCAAGGCTGAAAGTCGTACAATTTGATCGACTTATTGGTCGGGGCGGAGAGATTCGAACTCCCGACCCTCTGTTCCCAAAACAGATGCGCTACCAGGCTGCGCTACGCCCCGAACCAAGGGTGTCTCTAAGGTGTGTTTACTGATTTGAAAAGACCAAAAACAACTATTCGCAGTGCCAAATTGGTTCAGGACCAAAAGAAGGGTGCTGCATCGCATCACCAACCGCGATTCCAAGCCGTTCAGCCATGCCGCCGTTGATCTCCAGCACCATCTGCACGCCGTCCCCTCCCGGAATCCCTGTTTCATCTAGTGGCACGGCACGCGGGTGAATGTGCAAAATCTCGCCGTCAGGGGCGACGAATAGCATATCGAGCGAAATCAGCGTGTTTCGCATCCAAAATCGCGGGCTTTGCGGTCGTTCATAAACAAACAGCATTCCGGTCATCAGCGGCATGCTCGCGACGTTCATCAGGCCCTGGGCGCGTTCGGCGGGATCATCGGCGATGCTGACGTGAAACCGCGCCTGACCCCAGTCGCCGCGAACCGAAAGGCTGTCGTCAGTGCAGGCGGCCTGTGCCGCACCAGCACCGATCAGCGCAATGGTGAAAACCACCGCACGTATCATTCAGTCGGCGTCTTGGAAGCAGCATCCCACGACAGCACCTCGGTTGCCATTCGGCCGCGATTTCCATCCATAACCCGAACTGTCACCGCTTCACCGGGCAGCAGATCAACAAGCCCAGAATGACGTAAAATCTCGACGTGTACGAAAACATCCTCGGTCGACCCAAACACATTTGCAAAGCCAAATCCCTTTGCCTTGTCGAACCATTTTATGCGGGCAGGTTCCAAAGGAGCGAGCCGCATTTCAGCGGGGTCCATATCTGCAAAATCACTTAGGCCAGCGTCAACTGGAAGGTCCGACGTATCGATGCTCAATACCTCGACGGCCTGCATGCCACGTTCCGTCTCAAGCACGCTCAGCTCGACAATGGCCCCGTCCGCAATCGAGCCTTGGCCATAATTGCGCAAGACATTGGCGTGCAGCAAAATGTCAGGCCCGCCAGAATCGGGGATGGCAAAGCCAAAGCCCTTGTCTGGATCAAACCACTTAACATGCCCCTTAAGGATATGTTTCTTATCCGTTTCTTCGTCCATCATAAGACAATCCAAACGCGCTACCCCCGTCGAGCATTACGTATCCCAGCTCCGTTATTGCACGACAAAGCCACCGTCATTCAAGGCCCCGCAGTGTGTGTTTTTTTACGAAGCGTGAAAATTAGGGGCTCAAACGGGTGATTTCCCAAGGGTCGACTTGCCCTATACGCGACCAACGAAATCGGTCATGCAACCTAAAGGGGCCATCGGCCCAAAACTCAACCTCGGTCGGCACGATTCTGAAGCCGCCCCAGAACGGCGGACGCGCGGGGTTGGGGCCATGCGCTACCGTTACTTTGGCCACCTCGGCGACAAGCGCGGTGCGCGACGTGAGCGGGCGCGATTGCTGCGACGCCCATGCCCCCAGCCGACTTTTGAGCGAGCGCGATTTATAATAGGCATCCGCCTGCGGCCCTTCCTCGCGGTTTACCGTGCCGCGGACTCGAATTTGGCGACGTAGCGATTTCCAATGCATCACAAAAGCAGCCTTGCCAGTCGCGGCAAGCTCTTGTCCCTTGGCGCTGTCATAATTGGTATAAAACACAAACGCCGCATCTTCGATGTCCTTCAAAAGAACCATCCGCGCGTTGGGCAGTCCGTCGCCGTCCACCGTCGACAGGGCAATCGCGTTGGGATCGTTTGGCTCGGCTGTCTCAGCCTCAGCCAGCCATCGACGGGCGATCACGAACGGATCGTCACCCGCAAAAATTCCGGTTCTGTCAGTCATGGTTTGGCCTCGATAAATGTCTTTGGGGTCTGTTTGAATCTGATCTAATGCGGCACACGCAAGGCGGCAAGTCTTGTGTACGATGCAGCAAGGCTTGATGCAGCCCAACCAATCGCCTAAACCAATGCGAAACAACGCCCAATCCGGCGAGGGGAACACCAATGACATCGAACCTTATGCAAGGTAAGCGCGGCCTCATCATGGGGCTCGCAAACGACAAATCCATCGCATGGGGTATTGCAAAGGCCCTTGGCGAGGCCGGCGCGGAACTGGCATTTTCTTATCAGGGCGACGCTTTGAAAAAGCGTGTTGATCCACTGGCCGCCTCGCTTGGCTCCAGCATCGTGCTGCCGTGCGACGTCAGCGACGAGGCCTCGATTGACGGACTGTTTGATAGCCTGAAAGAACACTGGGATAACATTGATTTCGTCGTGCACGCCATTGGTTTTTCAGATAAAAATGAATTGCGTGGCCGTTACTTAGATACCAGCCGTGCCAACTTTACGATGACGATGGATATCTCAGTTTATTCTTTTACGTCTGTGATGCAACGCGCTGAAAAGATGATGAACAAAGGTGGCGCGGCGATCACGATGACCTATTATGGCGCCGAACGCATTATGCCGCATTATAACGTCATGGGCGTGGCGAAAGCCGCCCTTGAGGCATCGGTGCGCTATATGGCCGAAGACCTTGGCAAGGACGGCATCCGCGTCAATGCAATCTCGGCTGGTCCGATCAAAACTCTGGCCGCGTCCGGCATCGGCGATTTCCGCTACATACTAAAATGGAATGAATACAACTCTCCGTTGCGCAAGAACGTGAGCATCCACGAGGTCGGTGGCTCGGCCCTTTATCTTCTTTCCGATCTCAGCAGCGGCGTCACTGGCGAGGTTCACCACGTCGATGCGGGCTATCATGTGGTCGGGATGAAGGCCGTGGACGCCCCCGACATGTCTCCCAACAAGGACTAGCGCAGGCCGTGACCGACATCACTGTCGCGCAGTTTGTTGGGTTCAATCTGACCCTACTGGGCGCATTTGGCGCGCGGCTTGTGGCGACCCGCGTCCCGTGACGACATCTGCATTTATCTCGGTCGTGTTGATCCACCTGTTGGCCGCAATCAGTCCCGGTCCATCGTTTGTGGTGTCGGTGCGCACGGCGGCATCCGAGGGGTTTCATGTGGCAACCGCGCTGGCGCTTGGATTTGGCCTTGGCGCGGTTATTTGGGCGAGCGCGGCAATGGCCGGATTGGCGCTTTTGTTCGAAATTGTCCCACAGCTTTTTACCGGGCTCAAAGTGATCGGCGGCATGGTCTTGATTTATATCGCCGTGATGATGTGGCGTCACGCCGCGACACCCCTGCCGCAAGCCAGTCTGAACGCCGCGCCGCGCAGCGCGGCCTCGGCAATCCGGTTCGGCCTGCTTACATTTATGGTCAACCCCAAGCCTGCCGTGTTCTTTGGCGCGGTCTTTGTCGGCTTGATCCCAAGCGAGACTTCACTGGCCACCCACGCTGCCCTGCTTTTGGCGATATTCCTCAATGAAACCCTGTGGTATGTGGTCGTTGCGCGAGTTTTTTCGTTGCCGCGCGCCCGTGCCGCCTATATCGGGCTAAAATCATCGGTTGATCGCACCTTTGGTGCATTGATCGCGATTTTCGGCCTCAAGATCGCGCTTAGCTAAGGATGCTATTATGAACGACCACCGCCTGCCCCACGAAAAGGGCTTCCACATCTCATGGGATCAAATCCACCGCGACAGCCGCGCGCTTGCGTGGCGGTTGGACGGGCATGGGCCTGGCGATGGTGCATGGAAAGCCGTAGTCGCGATCACCCGTGGTGGCATGGCCCCGGCTATGATCGTAGCCCGCGAACTCGACATCCGCACGGTCGATACGATCTCAGTGATGTCGTATTACTCTGGTGGCGGCAAATCCGAAGAGCGGCGCGAGGCCAAGGTGCTGAAATCCCCCGACGCCGAAATGATGGGCGATGGCACCGGCATTCTCGTGGTCGATGATCTGGTCGATAGCGGCAAAACCCTTGAACTGGTCCGCGAACTATATCCCAAGGCGCATTTCGCGACCGTCTATGCCAAACCGGCAGGCGAGCCGATGGTCGATACGTTTATTACCGGCGTGTCGCAGGACACCTGGATTTTCTTCCCGTGGGACATGGCGTTGCAGTACGTCGAACCTTATCGCGGCAAGGACTAATCGGCCCCGCCGCTAGGGAGGTCTAAAGGCAAGATGATGGCATCCAAACAGTCGAAGTTCGCGCACCTTGGGTTTGTCCTTTCGATGTTGGCCAAGGGCGGGCTGGGTCTATCGCAAATTCTGGGTGGCCTGCTGCTTTGGAGTATTCCGGCAGCACAGATCAGTCATTGGGTTGTCGGGCTTGCGCGGCTAGAGCTGGTCGATGATCCCCAAGATCCGCTAGCGTTGATTATGTTGCGGTTCATCCAATCGACCCCCATCACGAACGAGAGCTTTTATCTCGTTTACCTAGTGATCCATGGTTCACTCAACCTTGGTCTGGTTTTGGCTTTGGTTGTCGGATTCAAGTGGGCCTATCCGCTGTCGATCATAGCGCTCATCAGCTTTGTCATTTATCAGCTTTATAAGTATCTACATGGCGAAGGAGTGATGATGCTTGTCCTAAGCGTCATAGACATTGTCGTGATCTGGCTAATTTGGCGAGAATGGAAAGCGCGCGGAGCAGTGACATGACCACATCAACACAATCCACTTTTGCCCCCCCCGTCATGGAGGCGCGCCGTTGGCTGGAGGGCGTGAATTTCACGCCTGACCGCCCCTTGATTAACGTCTCGCAGGCCGCCCCCGTCGATCCGCCCCCGCAGCCGATGTTGCAGGCCATGGCTGACACGGTCCTAACCGATCCGGGGGCGCATTTGTATGGCCCTGTTCTGGGCTATGATCCGCTGCGCGCGCAAGTGGCCGCCGAGTGGTCAGTTGCTTACGGCGGACAAATCGCGCCGGAAAATGTTGCGATTACATCGGGTTGCAATCAGGCGTTTGCCGCTGCGATCGCCAGTCTGTGCACCGCTGGCGACGATGTGATCCTGCCCGTACCCTATTATTTCAACCACCGTATGTGGCTGGATATGGCGGGGGTGCGCTGCAATGCTTTGGACACAGGGCCGACGCTTTTGCCCGATCCCGAACAGGCGGCGTCGCTTATCACGCCGCGCACCCGCGCAATTGTGCTGGTGACACCAAACAACCCCGGCGGCGTGGAATACCCCGTCGATCTGGTGCGCGCGTTTTTCGATCTGGCGCGCACGCGCGGGATTGCCTTGATCATAGACGAAACCTACCGTGATTTTGATAGCAGAGTCGCCCCAGAGGGGCGCGATGGAAAACCGATCGCGCCACACGATCTGTTCACCGATCCCAATTGGGACGACACGATGATCCAGCTTTATTCCTTTTCCAAGGCCTATCGCCTGACCGGACACCGCGTTGGCGCGATGCTGGCCAGTGTCGCGCGACTGGCCGAGACCGAAAAGTTCCTTGATACCGTCACGATCTGCCCCAACCAGATCGGCCAGCGCGCTGCCCTTTGGGGGATGCAAAATCTGTCACAATGGCTGGCGGGGGAACGTGCGGAAATCCTTGATCGACGCGCCGCGATTACCGATGGGTTCCCTGCCCTTGCCGCTAAAGGCTGGTCGCTGATGGGCTGTGGCGCTTACTTTGCTTATGTGACGCATCCCTATGACATGCCCTCGGATGCGCTGGCGCAAAAACTGGTGCGTGATGCCGGCGTTTTGATGCTGCCCGGCACCATGTTTATGCCCGCCGATAACCACAATGGCACGCGCCAGTTGCGCATTGCATTTGCCAATATCGACCGCGCCGGGGTGGGGCAATTGTTTGACCGTCTTACCGCCCTGCCCGACTGATACTTGCACCCCCGCGCACACCAACTTAGACAGTGCCGACAAACGCACAAAACCGACAACGTCAGGGACCGAAAACATGGCACGCAGCAAGACCTCAAGCTTCTTTGTCTGGATCATTCTGGGCCTGTTGTTCGTCGGGTTGATGGGCTTTGGCGCGGCAGGGCTTTCGGGCAATGTGCGCACCCTTGGGACGGTTGGCGAAAAGGAAATCGCGATCCGCGATTACCAGAACGCGCTGCGCGACCAGATTTCCAGCTTTGAGGCCACAATCGGCACGCCAATCAGCTTTGTGCAGGCACAATCCATCGGGTTGGACCAACAAGTGCTGGATCAAGTGATCGCCGCGCGCGCACTAGATAACGAAGCCGCGGTGCTGGGTTTGTCAGTTGGCGATGCCCGCGTGCGCACTCAAGTTCTTGAAATAACAGCGTTTCGCGGTGTTGATGGTGCGTTTAGCCGTGACGGCTACGCCCAGGCCCTGCGCAGCGCCAACCTGACCGAGGTCGAATTTGAAACCGGCCTGCGTGAAGAAATGGCCCGTACGTTGTTGCAAGGTGCCGTTGTGTCAGGCGTTCCAGAGCCCGACGCATTGGCCGGGGCGCTCGCGATGTTTTCGGGCGAAAGCCGAAGCTTTACATGGGCCTTGGTGGGTGTGGATCAGCTCAGCGCACCATTGTCAGAACCATCCGACGGCGACCTGATCGGATTTTACGAAGCCAACCCCGCGCCGTTCACCACAATTGAAACCCGCAACATTACCTATGCCCACCTGACGCCCGAGATGATTCAAGACGCCGTCACAATCGACGAAGCCGAATTGCGCCAAGCCTACGCCGATAACATCAACGATTTTGTGCAGGCTGAACGCCGCCTTGTGGAACGTCTGGTGTTTGGCGATGACGCACAGGCGCAAGCGGCGGCTGATCGCGTGGCTTCTGGCGACGCTGATTTTGAAACTTTGGTAAGTGAACGCGGCCTTGAACTAGCGCAGGTCGATATGGGCGATGTGGATCAAGCGCAATTGCGCACGGCTGGCGAAGCTGTTTTTGCCGCTGAGACCGGCGCAGTCGTTGGCCCGCTTAATACCGCACTTGGACCGGCACTATTTCGTGTGAATGCGGTTCTGGCCGCACAGGAAGTCACCTTTGAAGAGGCCCGCGATGATCTGCGTGAAGAACGCGCTGCTGCCCGCGCCCGCCGCATTATCGAAGACAGCATTGACAGCGTTAACGATCTGCTGGCCGGTGGCGCGACGCTTGCCGATCTGGCTGATCGCACGGATATGGAACTGGCTACGCTGTCATGGAGCGCGGATGTTGAAGACGGGATCGCCGCATATGCTGCATTCCGCGACGCCGTCGCAACGACCGCAGTCGGCGCCTTTCCAGAGCTTCTGGAACTCGAAGATGGTGGAATATTCGCCCTGCAAGTTGACGCGATTGTCGCGCCACAACTGCGCCCGCTGGACGATGTCCGCACTGAGGTGATTGCCGGATGGGAAGCAGCTCAGACCCAAGACATGATCATGGCGCAGGCCCGCGAATTGGCTGACCAGATTGACGGCAACACCGATCTTGGGACCCTTGGTCTATCGCCAGCAATCGAAGCCGCACAGACCCGTCGCGGCTTTATCGAAGGCACACCTCCCGGTTTCCTTGCCTCGATTTTTGACATGGCCGTTGGGGATGTGGCAGTGATTGACCGCGCAGGTGACGGCGCGATCATCGTCCGCCTTGATGCCCGTACCGTCCCCGATATGACCGATGTGACGGTTGCCGCCGACCGCGCCCGTATCGCCCAAACAGCGGCCGCTGGTATCGCGCAGGACATCTTCGAGGTCTTTAACCGCGACGTGCAAATCCGCACCGACGTTGAGATTAACCAGAACGCCGTAAATGCGGTGCACGCAACCTTCCAATAGGGCGCACTCATGGCACTTACTCCTGATTTCGACAGCTTTTCCGCCCGCTATGACGCGGGCGAAAATCAGGTGGTTTATACCCGCTTGGCGGCTGATCTGGACACGCCCGTGTCGCTAATGCTCAAGTTGGCCAACGCGGGTAAAGATGCCTTTATGCTCGAAAGCGTCACCGGTGGTGAAGTGCGCGGGCGGTATTCCATCGTCGGCATGAAGCCCGATCTGATCTGGCGTTGTCACGGCACCAAAAGCGAAGTGAACCGCAATGCGCGCTTTGACGAGGATGCCTTTGCCCCCCTTGACGGTGATCCGCTCGACACGCTGCGCGCCCTGATCGCTGAAAGCCGGATTGATCTGCCGCTTGATCTGCCTGCTGCCAGCGCCGGTCTGTTTGGCTATCTGGGCTATGACATGATCCGGCTGGTTGAACACCTGCCCGACGTGAACCCCGACCCGCTGGGCCTGCCTGATGCGGTGATGATGCGCCCCTCTGTGGTGGCCGTGTTGGACGGCGTGAAGGGTGATGTGATTTTGGTCGCCCCCGCCTATGCTGCGTCCGGTCTCTCGGCCAAGGCCGCTTACGCCCAAGCCGCCGAACGGGTGATGGACGCACAGCGCGCGCTGGAAAACCCCGCGCTGAACAGCCGCGCATTGGGTCAGGCCCGTGAGGCGGGCGCGCCTGTGTCCAACTTTTCCCACGCCGACTATCTGGCCGCGGTAGAACAGGCCAAAGACTACATCCGCGCGGGTGACATCTTTCAGGTCGTTCCGTCGCAGCGCTGGACGCAGGATTTTCACGAACCGCCCTTTGCGCTCTATCGCAGTTTGCGGCGCACCAACCCGTCGCCGTTCATGTTCTTTTTCAACTTTGGCGGCTTTCAGGTGATCGGCGCTTCCCCCGAAATTCTGGTCCGCGTGTTTGGTAATGAAATCACTATCCGCCCGATCGCGGGAACCCGCCCGCGTGGCGCAACCGTGGCCGAGGATGATGCCAACGAGGTTGACCTGATGGCCGACCAAAAAGAGCTCGCCGAACACCTGATGCTGCTTGATCTGGGCCGAAACGACGTGGGACGCGTTGCCAAAATCGGCACCGTGAAACCGACCGAACAATTCATTGTCGAACGCTATAGCCACGTCATGCATATCGTCTCCAACGTGGTGGGCGAATTGGCGCAAGATCAAGACGCGCTCTCGGCGTTTTTCGCCGGCATGCCAGCAGGCACCGTGTCAGGTGCACCAAAGGTCCGCGCGATGCAGATCATCGACGAGCTGGAGCCCGAAAAACGCGGCGTCTATGGCGGCGGCTGTGGCTACTTTTCAGCCAACGGCGACATGGACATGTGCATCGCCCTGCGCACCGCCGTGTTGAAAGACGAAAAGCTGTATATTCAGGCGGGCGGCGGCGTGGTCTATGACAGCGACCCCGAAGCCGAATACCAAGAGACCGTGCATAAATCCAACGCGATCCGCCGCGCCGCTGCGGATGCGGCGATGTTTCGGGGTGGGAATAGCTAACACCCCGCAGGGCGGGGTTTTACCCCACGGCCCTACTGCGCCATCAGCACAGCCAAGGCGGGCGCGACCGAGACCTGCCCTGTTTGCCTTCGCAGTTATGCAAATGCTTCCATCTTTTGACGATGATGCAACGCGGTTCAGTTTTAATCGAAACGCTTAAAGCCGGTGATCCGATCTTCACGCGTGACAATGGCTTTCAGCCTTTGCGGCGGATAGGCACCCAAACTGTGCCCGCGATTAGCAAACACACCCCTATTTTTGTTCTTCAAGACGCCTTGGGGGACAATAGTGCCCTTTTGGTGTCACCAAACTATCGCATGTTTATTTCTGACCCCATCACCGAGATGCATTTTGGGGAACGCGAGCTTTTGGCGTCAACGAAACATCTGGTCGATATGAACGGCATAGGGAGCCTTTGCCGATACTCGAGCTAAACCCCGCCAAATCCTGCGCGATCTAACACGGCGACTATTGCGCCAGTAACACCGCTGACACAGGTGCGACCGACACCTGCCCTGCCCTGTTAGCTGTGCCCCAAAGGATCAGCGCGGAAATCGTGTCAGGGCGCACGCGACCCAGCAAAACGACACCGCTTTGTTGGCGCGCACGGAATGCGGCTTGATCAAGGAACCGTCGAATGACACGGGCGTCTTGGCCTTCGCTGTCAAGGTCGCGGTAGACCACGGCAGCAGGCACCTGCGCGCGTTCAGCTTCGCGCATGGCTTGGTTCAGGCCCTGTGACACACTGACAAGCGCGCGCCCATCAGCGGCCAGAATTTCCATCGCTTGACGTGTTACTTCGATGTCGGACTGCAAGCCGACCTCGCCGCTATCGAGCACAAGAACGGCCTCGGGCAGTGCCGCGAAATACGCAGCAAAGGCGACTTCGACGTCACTTGGCGCAGCACCACGCGGCAGGCTTATCAAAGCGGCAACTTCAACACCTGCGGCGCGATAGGCGGCCATTTTTGCGGCGGCGTCCGGCGCGCCGGGATCAAGCGCGATTGTCACAGGGAACGGCAGACCCGCAAGCGCTGCTGACGCACCGGGCATCGCCCCGTCATCAATCAGAACCACCGACAAAAGCGGCTTGCCATCGGAATTATCATGCGCTGCCGCAAAGCGTTCCAACGCATCCCCACCTGTCGCAGCAGTGTCATTACCATCACCATCATCGGTAGCGGTTTCGCCTACTGGCGACGGATAATAACGCCGCTATCGTCCGCAGTTGGCAATGAGGAAGTATCACCCTGAAGCTGAATCGCAGGGGCTGTCGCGGGGGCTTGGGGGGGCGCATCACTTTCGGCGCCGGGCGTTTCATCAATCATAGCATCGGCCACGGCTGCGCCAGCGCCGTATTCGTCCGCAATAACCGGCGCATCATCACCAAGGTCCATGACGACAAATTCTTCGGGTTCGGGTTCGGGCCGAACCATGCCGTCGTTTTCGTCAAAGGCCGCGTCGTCCACAATCATCGGTGCAACCGGCTGCACGGGGTCGGTCGACAGGGTGATGTCGTCCTCGGCCACGGGCACTTTCGGCGCGGCGGTTTGCGGCGTCGGCAAGACCGGATCGAGAGTATTTTCCATATCGATCAGTGGCGCGCTTGTGCCACCGTCGGGGGCACCAAGGTCTGCCGCCACAGTTCCGGTCTGGGGCACCACAGCGGGAGCGGTATCGGCAACAGGCGCATCATTTTCAGCGGTGGGGGCTGCGACGCTGGGCGTTGCGCTAAGGGTCGGGCTATCTTCCATCGCCTCGACGCCAGCGGGCACCGTGCCCGCCGTCATATCGCCGCTGCCTGCAAGCGGAGCCTCGACCTGCGGGGGGACTGGCGGGGAATTGCCAGCGGGTTGATCATTAAGCAGTGATGCCGCTGCAAGTGCGATGCCCGACACCAAGGTGCCCGAAAAAATGCCCGAAAAAAGTCCGCGTCCCACGTGATCGCCTCGCCTTATTGCCTGCATTACCCACACATCGCCCGTGCAGCGCCTTGTGGACCTTGACGATTGCTTGCGTGTCGGCCCATGTACCGCCAGAGTATACCGCGACCCTAAGGGGCGGCGGTAGCCCCCAAATTTACCCGAGGCCGGATATGCTTCTTCTGATCGATAATTACGACAGTTTCACCTATAATCTGGTGCATTATCTGGGCGAGCTAGGCGCGGATGTGATCGTAAAACGCAACGATGCTTTGGACGTTGCGCAGGCCATGAGCATGGGCGCGGATGCTATCCTGCTTTCCCCAGGTCCCTGTGATCCGGCGCAAGCGGGTATTTGTCTGGCGCTGACACAGGCTGCGGCTGAAACGAAAACCCCGCTGATGGGGGTCTGTCTGGGCCATCAGACAATCGGCGAAGCATTTGGCGGCCATGTGGTGCGCTGCCACGAGATCGTGCACGGTAAAATGGGCGCGATGAAACATACCGGTAAAGGCGTTTTTGCAGGTCTGCCCAACCCGTTTGACGCCACGCGCTATCATTCACTGATCGTCGAACGGGCCACCCTGCCCGATTGCCTCGAGATCACTGCCGAACTGGAAGATGGCACGATCATGGGACTGCAGCACAAGACCCTGCCTATTCACGGCGTGCAGTTTCACCCCGAAAGCATTGCCTCGCAGCATGGGCATAAATTGCTGGGTAATTTCCTTGCACTCGCCAACGTCAGGACCACCGCATGAGCGACAAAATGAAGCCGCTGATTTTCGCCGCCTCCGAGGGGCCATTGTCGCGCGCGCAGGCGAACCTCGCGTTCGAACTGCTGTTCGAAGGTCTGGCCACGCCCGCACAGATCGGCGGGTTTCTTATGGCGATGCGCGCACGCGGCGAAAGTGTTGCTGAATACGCAGCGGCAGCGGCGGCAATGCGCGCCAAATGCATCCCCGTGAAAGCGCCCGAGGGCGCAATGGATATCGTCGGCACGGGTGGTGACGGGCTTGGTACGTTGAACATTTCCACGGCCACCGCCTTTGTTGTCGCGGGCGCGGGCGTGGTCGTCGCCAAACACGGCAACCGCAACCTGTCGTCGAAATCCGGCGCGGCGGATGCTCTTGATGTGATCGGGATTGATGTGATGGTCGGCCCTGAGGTTGTGCAGCGCGGTTTGGCCGAGGCTGGTATCGGCTTTATGATGGCGCCGATGCATCATCCTGCAATGAAACACGTCGGCCCGATCCGCGCCGAATTGGGCTGCAAAACGATTTTTAACATCCTTGGGCCGCTCACCAATCCGGCAGGCGTCAAACGCCAGCTGACTGGGGCTTTCGCGCCTGATCTGATCTTTCCGATGGCCGAAACCCTGCTTGATCTGGGATCCGAAAAAGCATGGCTTGTGCATGGCAGCGACGGCATGGACGAGGTCTCGATCACTGGCAGCACGGCGGTGGCAGCCCTTGAAAACGGCCAGATCACCGCAATGGAAGTCCACCCCGAGGACGCCGGCCTGCCCGTCTATCGCCTGCGCGATGTGCTTGGCGGATCACCGGAAGAAAACGGCGCGGCCCTGCTGGCCTTAATGAACGGCGAGACAGGTGCGTATCGTGATGCGGTGTTGCTGAATGCCGCCGCCGCCCTGATCGTGGCTGATCGTGCCGCAACCCTGAAAGAGGGTGTCGAAATTGCACGCGAAAGCATCGACAGCGGCGCTGCCAAACGCGCCGTCACCACACTTGCCAGAATTACCAAAGAGGCTTGATCACATGGATATTCTCGACAAAATCAGAGCCTACAAGCTCGACGAAGTTGCAGCCTGCAAAGCCGCCCACCCCCTGTCAGACGTCGAAGATGCGGCCCGCACCGCAGGCCCCACACGCGGCTTCGCTGATCGCCTGATCGAGGCCAGCCGCGAGGGCTATGGGCTGATCGCCGAGATCAAAAAAGCCAGCCCCTCCAAGGGCTTGATCCGCGCTGACTTTGATCCACCCGCCCTCGCACAGGCCTACGCCGCGGGGGGTGCCAAATGCCTGTCGGTCCTCACCGACGCGCCGTCATTTCAAGGCGCTAACGACTATCTGGTCGCCGCGCGCAATGCCTGCGATCTGCCCGTGCTGCGCAAGGATTTCATGTATGATACCTACCAAGTCGCCGAAGCCCGCGCGATGGGGGCCGATTGCATCTTGATTATCATGGCAAGCGTCAGCGACACCCAAGCGATTGAATTGGAAGATGCCGCGCTCCACTGGGGCATGGATGTGTTGATCGAAGTGCACGACGCAGCCGAACTGGAACGCGCAACGATGCTGAAATCAGTGCTGATGGGGATAAACAACCGTAACCTCAAGACCTTTGAAACCACGCTCGACACCACGCGCACCCTGTCAAAGTTGGTACCCGAGGACCGTGTGATCGTCTGCGAAAGCGGGCTGAACACCGCCGCCGAACTGGCCGAAATGGCGATGTATGGCGCGCGCAGTTTCCTGATCGGTGAAAGCCTGATGCGTCAGGACGATGTGGCGGCCGCAACGCGCGCGCTGCTGGCAAATCCGCTGATGGCGGGTGGCATGTAATGAGCGACACCCTGAGCCACTTTGACGGCGCGGGCCACGCCCACATGGTCGATGTGTCCGACAAGGATATCACGTCGCGCGTCGCCGTGGCCCAAGGACACATCACCATGACCCCCGCAACGCTGGCGATGATTATGGAAGGGCGCGCAGGCAAGGGCGATGTCCTTGGAATTGCGCGGATTGCAGGGATCATGGGGGCCAAGAAAACCGCGGAGCTGATCCCACTGTGCCACCCCCTGCCAATCACCAAGGTCGCCCTCGATCTCGTGTGCGACACCGCCCTCCCCGGCGTGCGCATCACCGCGACCGTGAAAACCACCGGCCAGACAGGCGTTGAAATGGAAGCCCTCACCGCCGTATCAGTGGCGGCCCTGACGGTGCACGACATGGTCAAAGCCGTGCAGAAAGACATGGTGATAGGCGGTATTCGCGTGACCATGAAGGACGGTGGCAAATCAGGGTTGTTTGAAGGATGAACATCAACGGTCGATCGCTTGAATTGTTCTTTATCGACGGTCGTGCCAACGGCATGCTGACAGCCGAAGTATTCAACTGGACCGGCCATGTACTGCGCATCCCGCGCACTCAAATCAAAGACGGATTGGCCCGCAAAGAAGCCCGTTATACCGGCGTATATCTGCTGTTTGGAGACAAAGACGGCGTGCCAACTGCCTATGTGGGCGAAGCCGAGGATATGGGCGAGCGGCTGCGCAACCATGTGGCGGGCAAAGACTGGTGGGACGATGCCGTTCTGATCACCGCAGCGGGCGATGCGCTACACAAGGCACACGTGAAATACCTTGAATCGCGGCTGGTAGAGATTGCCAAAGACGTCGGTGCGACCCCGCTTGAGAATGGCAATGTCCCGACCCGCAGCAGCCTGTCGGAAGCCGGCGAAGCCAACATGGAAAGCTTCCTTGATACGCTGCTGATGGTCCTGCCCGCCATTCGGGTGGATGCGTTTTTGGATAAGAGACGCAGAGTTGACGGGGTTAGCAAATCAACTGATGAAAAAGTCGCTGTCTTTGAGTGCAAATTGCCGCGTCACGAGATCACTGCAAGTGCGGTACTGCGTGGCGGGGAAATGATTGTCAAAGCCGGATCGGAAGCACGATCTAACTGGATTGCTGACCGATCAAAACGGACCCACTACTCTACGATATTTGACGAGCTTTGCAGCAATGGAACATTGGTGATGCACGCAACAGGCAAAGATGTGCGAGTCTTTTCGCAAGATTACGCATTTACAAGCCCGTCGGCCGCCGCCGCCGTCGTCGCCGGACGCTCTACGAATGGGCGCACGGCTTGGATCGAAAAGAAGTCAGGCCAAACCTACGCCGAGTGGGAAGAAGCCCAACTTAACAAGGTTACACCCGAATGACCCCCGTCGCCGATGCCCTTGCGGCCCTGTTTCGCCTCGTCACCCCTCTGACAACTGAGGACGTGCCCTTGACCCAAGCCGCTGGCCGCACTCTGGCGCAGCCCCTGCACGCGCGCCGCGATCAGCCGCCGTTTTCGGCTTCGGCGATGGATGGCTATGCGGTCCGCAGCGCCGATGTGGCCTTGGATGCGACGCTTACTGTCATCGGCGAAGCGGCGGCGGGTCATGGGTTTGACGGGACCGTTAACGCGGGTCAGGCCGTGCGGATTTTCACAGGTGCGCCTCTGCCCGCAGGGGCCGACCGTGTGGTCATTCAGGAAGATGTGACACGCAGCGGCGACCAGATCACAATAACTGATCAGCCGAGCGATAATCACAACATCCGCCCGCTTGGCGCAGATTTCCGCGTTGGTGATACGCTGTCAGCGCCGCGTGTGCTGACCCCGTCCGACGTGGCCCTGATCGCGGCGATGAATATCGCGCAGGTTCCTGTTACACGCCGCCCCATTGTGGCGATTATCGCCACGGGTGATGAACTTGTGCAGCCCGGTGAAACGCCGGGACCGGACCAGATTATCGCCTCAAACAGCTATGGATTGCATGCTTTGGTCACAGCGACCGGCGCGCAGGCGCGGCTCCTGCCGATTGCAGGCGATACGCTGGACGAGATCCGGCAAGTATTTGAATTGGCCCACGGCGCTGACCTGATCCTGACCATCGGTGGCGCATCTGTCGGGGATCACGATCTGGTCGGGCCAGCGGCGCAATCCCTTGGGATGGAGCGCGCATTTTATAAGGTAGCGATGCGACCCGGCAAGCCGTTGATGGCGGGCAAACTAGGCGATGCCATGATGATTGGCCTGCCCGGAAATCCTGTTTCGGCGATGGTCTGCGGGCATGTGTTTGTAGCCCCGGTGTTGCGCGCAATGCTGGGGCTGGCACACAGCCCCGCCCCGCGCATTACCGCCCGCCTTGCCGCACCTCTTTCGGCCAATGGACCGCGCGAACATTATCTGCGCGGCTTTGTCGGCGCGGACGGCGCAACCGCGTTTGCCAAACAAGACAGCTCGCTACTCACGGTACTGTCGGATGCGAACTGCCTGATCGTGCAACCTCCCAATGGACCTGCGCAAAAAACGGGCGAAATGGTCGAAATCCTAATGTTGTGACTGAAACCGTTGACACAAAACGGGAACATGCGTAGAACATAGGCAAAACATATGCAGATCAGGAGTGTGACATGCTGACGAAAAAACAGCTCGACCTGTTGGAGTTCATCCAGAAACGAGTGCAGCGCGATGGCGTCCCGCCCAGCTTTGACGAGATGAAAGAAGCGCTTGATCTGCGCTCGAAATCCGGCATTCATCGGCTGATTACCGCATTGGAAGAACGCGGATTTATCCGCCGCCTAGCCCACCGCGCCCGCGCGCTTGAGATTATCAAACTGCCCGAGGCGATGGGCGGCGCTGCCACCAGCGGCTTTAGCCCGCGCGTGATTGATGGTGATCGTCCCGATAGCACCCCTGCCAACGCCATGGGCATTGAAACGGTTGGCGCGGTTGAATTGCCAATGATGGGCCGGATCGCTGCGGGTGTGCCTATTGCCGCGATTTCCGAAGTGTCACATAACGTCGCCGTGCCGCAATCCATGCTGGGCGCTGGCGAACACTATGCCCTTGAAGTCAAAGGCGATTCTATGATCGATGCCGGTATCAACGATGGTGACACGGTGATCGTGCGCGAAACCAGCCATGCGGATAACGGTGATATCGTCGTGGCTTTGGTCGAAGACTCTGAAGCGACGCTAAAACGCTATCGCCGTAATGGCACGTCTATCACGCTTGAGGCCGCAAACCCTGCCTATGAAACCCGCGTGTTCCGCGATGATCAGGTCAAAGTACAGGGTAAACTGGTCGGGCTGATCCGGTCTTACTGACTCGTCAGAAAAGCGCCTAATCCAGAGCGCGGCCCACGAAGATTGCGGGCCGCGTTGCGCAGATCGGGCGTATTCCAAAGCCGATCCCCTGTGCGATCCCGCACGGTTTCCAGCACCAACGCCCCGTCGATGACGTGCCCTGCCACAGCACCATCGCGGCGCAAGGCATTGATATCAATTACTAAACACGGGCGCGCGTCTACCTCTTGATCGGTCACAAGAATATCCGCGCCACCACATCCCGACAGTGCCGCCAAATTGCGCGCGCCCGTCATATGCAGCAGATCGCGCCCGCCAACCGTTGCGCGGCTGATCCGGTCAACGGTATCCATGCCGGCGCGGGCAAAGGCACGGTCTTGAGCCACGGGCGCGCCATCATTCTCGAGCCAGATTTCCGCAGAAAATTCGTCTCCGCGCGCCTTGCTCAGATCGCGCCCCTCCGGCCCGATCACCCCAATCAGCCCACCGCTTTGCGCGATCAATAACGCGGGGCGTTCGGTCTGTGCCCAAAGCACGGCGGCACAAAGCCCGACTACCGCGCCGGTCCATCGCAACCGCCCCTGCCATAAGATCATGATCAACCCTGCAAGCGCGATCAGCGGCAGCGCGCTGGGACCGGGTGATTTCACATGGCTAAGCGCGCCGTCCAATCCGGCGACTCGATCCGCGACCCCCAAAATCCAGACCAAGCCCCATGACATCGGCACAAACCCCACCTGCGCCAACCCAAGCGGGGCCAAACAGACCGCGAGCACCGCCGCAGGCATCACCAGCACGCCCATCAAAGGCACACTCAGCAAGTTAGCGATCAGCCCGAGCTGCGCGAATTGGTTGAAATGCGCGGCGGCGAATGGTGCCGTAGCCAGCCCCGCGACCAGCGAAGATATCACTACAGCGCCCACCGCGCGCAGCCATTTCGGGAGGCGCGATTGATCGAAACGGCGCAACACCCTGAACACCGCAACGAGCGCCGTCGTAGCCGCGAACGACATCTGGAAACCGGGGCCAGATAGTGCTTCGGGGCGCAGGGCCAGCACGATTATGGCGGCAATTGCCACCGCTCGCAGGGTCAAGGCGCGCCGGTTCAACAACACCGCGACGAACATCACCGCCACCATAATGTAAGCCCGTTCAGTCGCCACATTGCCACCCGAAAGCGTAAGGTATCCAGCGCCAACAGCAAGTGCTGCAGCGGCCGCATACTTGCGGCACGGCCAACGCAGCGCCACCATCGGGAGCAACGCTAACCCAAAGCGCACAAGCGTAAAGATAAACCCCGTCAACAACCCCATGTGCAGCCCCGAAATTGCGAGTAAATGCGCAAGATTGGACGCACGCAGATCGCGCAGGGTGTCTTGGCCCATCGCAGACCTATCCCCTGTCATAATAGCTGCGGCAAAGGCCCCCGCCTCACCCGAAATCGCCCGCTGAACGGCGGCGGAAACTGCCATGCGTTGGCTGTGAACCCAAAGCCCTTCGGCGCCTTGATCCGCGGGGACAAGCAGCAGCGCAGGGGTGCGCGTATAACCGACCGCGCCCAGCCCGCTGAACCAAGCCATGCGCCTGAAATCAAAACCGCCCGGTTCAACGGGGCCGGATGGCGGCGACAGATGCCCGGTCATCATTACTACCATGCCTGGTTCGGGCGAGACATAGCGCGGGTCACCATGCAGCGAAATCCGCACGCGATCAGGAGTGCGTGAAGGGCTGACCCGCGCCAATACTACGCGGTCCAACGTCAGGCGCGCCACATCGCTTGCCGAGCGGTCAATCGCGACGATCCGCCCCTCGATCGGGCCATAGTACCGCCAGCCCAGCACTGGTTCGCCGACGCGGTGCGCCCGCGCGCCCGCAACGATCACCCCAAGGGCGACCAAGGCGATAATGATGAAAAACGGGCGCAGGATAAGCGGCATGGCCCGCGCCAAAATCAGGGCGCTGACACCGACCCCCGTGGCCATCGCGTAGACCTGCCAGTCAGGTTCGATGGGCCGCGTGAAATACCAACCGATCCCGCATGCCAGCCCCACAGGCACCCAGCCGAAAAGGTGCCCCCGCTGTGCCAGCACGATGGATTGAAGTTGCTGTTGCAGGCCCACTTGTCCTTCGACCCCCGCCTTAGTATCCCCGACCCAAAGCACAGCTTACGACCATCATGGTTAGCGAAAGGTTAATATCCAATGTCCCAGTCCCCAGTCGTCACCCGTTTCGCCCCCTCACCCACGGGTGCGCTGCATATCGGCGGGGCACGCACGGCGCTGTTCAACTGGTTGTTTGCGCGCCGTCATGGCGGGCAATTCCTGCTGCGGATCGAAGACACCGACAAGGCGCGCTCGACCCCGCAAAACACCCAAGCGATTTTGGACGGATTAACGTGGCTGGGCCTTGATTGGGACGGTGAACCAACTTCGCAGGCGGCAAATTCCGAGCGTCACGCGCAAGTCGCACACGAAATGCTGGCCATGGGAGCCGCTTATAAATGTTTCGCGACGCAGGACGAAATCGAAGCTTTTCGCGAAAATGCGCGCGAAGAAAAAACCTCGACGTTGTATCTTTCGCCATGGCGCGATGTGGCGGATGGCGATCACCCTGATCTACCTTATGTGGTGCGCCTGCGGGCCCCACGGAAAGGCGCCACAACCCTGCACGACGAAGTACAGGGCGATGTCACATGGCAAAACGATCAGCTGGACGACATGATCCTGCTACGCTCGGACGGCACGCCGGTCTATATGCTGGCGGTCGTGGTTGATGATCACGATATGGGCGTGACCCATGTTATTCGCGGCGATGATCACCTTGCCAATGCGTTTCGCCAAAACCTGATCTACAAGGCCATGGGCTGGACCAAGCCCGTGCTGGCACATATCCCGCTGATTTTCGGTCCCGATGGCAAGAAAATGTCCAAACGCCACGGCGCGACGGGTGCGGCCGACTATCAGGCGATGGGCTATCCGGCGGCAGGCATGCGCAATTATCTGACGCGCCTTGGTTGGAGCCACGGCGACGACGAATTTTTCAGCGATGCACAGGCGCGGGCGTGGTTTGATCTTGACGCGATCGGTAAATCACCCGCGCGGTTCGACTTCAAAAAGCTGGACAATATTTGCGGTCAACACATCGCTGCGGCAGATGATGCTGCGCTGCGGCATGAATTGGTTAAATTTCTTGCGGCGACCGATGCTGCCCCACTAACAGATGCGCAGCGCGACGGCTTGTCGCGGGCGATGTATTGCCTGAAAGAACGCGCGAAAACCTTTCCTGAACTCATTGAAAAGGCTTACTTTGTCTTGGCATCACGACCACTGGTCCCTGATGAAAAGGCCAGCAATTTGCTTGACGATGTATCCCGTGGTATACTGAGTGAATTGACGCCGCAGTTGCAAAATGCTAGCTGGAACCGCAAGACGTTGGAAGGGGCTGTCACGGCCACCGCCGAAGGTCACGGGTTCAAACTGGGCAAGCTTGCAGGGCCATTGCGCGCTGCACTTGCGGGTCGATCCGTTTCCCCCAGCGTATTCGATATGATGTTGGTCCTCGGGCGTGACGAAACCATCGCACGCCTGAATGACGCCACGGGCTGAAACTTTTTCGTCATACTTTGACGTTAACCGGTTTTGGACCGCTATAATAACGCTGCGGCAGGGGAACCCCTGTTCACACCTCAGAAGGGGCAACCAAATGGCTGACACACCAAAGACTGCGACACTCACAATTGATGGCAATTCTTATGATTTGCCGCTGCTTTCGCCGACGGTTGGCCCAGATGTAATTGATATCCGCAAGCTTTATGGACAGGCGGGTGTTTTCACCTATGATCCTGGCTTTACCTCGACCGCGGCCTGCGACAGTACGATCACCTTTATTGACGGCGACAAGGGCGAATTGCTGCACCGCGGCTACCCGATTGACCAACTGGCAGGCAAATCTCACTACCTCGAAGTGTGCTTTTTGCTGCTATACGGTGAGCTGCCATCGGCCGCCAAGCTTGAAGCGTTTGAAACGCTTGTAACAAACCACACGATGATCCACGAACAGATGCACATGTTCTTTCGCGGGTTCCGTCGCGACGCGCACCCGATGGCCACAATGGTTGGTGTGGTCGGCGCGATGTCGGCGTTTTATCACGACTCGACTGATATTAAAGATGATCACCAGCGCGAAGTTGCCTCCATTCGTCTGATTGCCAAGATGCCGACAATCGCCTCGATGGCCTATAAATATTCAATCGGTCAGCCGTTCGTTTATCCGCGCAATGACCTCGATTATGCGTCCAACTTCTTGCACATGTGTTTTTCCGTGCCTGCCGAAGAGTATCAGGTTAACCCGATCCTTGCCCGCGCGATGGACCGGATTTTCACGCTACATGCGGATCACGAACAAAACGCCTCCACATCGACTGTGCGTCTTGCGTCATCTTCGGGTGCAAACCCGTTTGCATGTATCGCCGCCGGCATAGCCTGCCTTTGGGGCCCAGCACATGGTGGCGCAAACCAGGCCTGCCTTGAAATGCTCAAGGAAATCGGCACGGTTGATCGCATTCCTGAATTCATCGCCCGCGCCAAGGATAAAAATGACGGCTACCGCCTGATGGGCTTTGGTCACCGCGTTTACAAAAACCATGATCCGCGCGCGACTGTGTTGAAAAAGTCTGCCGACGAGGTGCTTGATCTGCTCGGCGTTCATAACAACCCGGTCCTTCAAGTCGCCAAAGAGCTTGAGCGTCAGGCGTTGGAAGATCCATATTTCGCCGAGAAAAAGCTGTTCCCGAACGTGGATTTCTATTCCGGCATCATCCTCGAAGCGATGGGCTTTCCGACCTCGATGTTCACGCCGATCTTTGCGCTATCGCGCACCGTGGGTTGGGTCAGCCAGTGGAAGGAACAACTTGCCGATCCACAGCTCAAGATTGGCCGTCCACGCCAGTTGTATCTGGGTGATACGGCCCGCGATTATGTCGATATTGAAAAGCGTTAATCAATTGCGAAAGGGCCGACACGCGTCGGCCCTTTCGCTATGACGACCCTGCGCACGGCGCGCTTACTGCTGCGCCGTGCGACAATGGACGATCTACCCGCCTTCTGGGAGATTCTAAGCGATCCGCGCGCCATGCGATTTTGGTCCACTCCGCCACACGGCGACATTGGAATCACCCGTCAATGGGTCGCCAATATGGTAGCGATGGCCGACGCTGGCACCGATTTTGTTTGGGAACTGGACGGCCGCGTGATTGGCAAAGGCGGCGCTTATGCCATGCCCGAAATCGGCTTTATCCTGCATCCTGATTTTTGGCGCATGGGGGTCGCACGCGAGGCGATGAACGCAATCATCCCGTATCTGTGCAAACAGACCGACACCCTGACGGCTGACGTTGATCCTGACAATCCGGCATCAATTGCCCTGCTCACGTCGCTTGGTTTCAAAGAAACTCACCGCGCGCAGAACACGTTTTGTATCAACGGCGTCTGGACAAATAGCGTGTATTTCGCGCGGCGGCGCCCAACATAGCCCCCAGTCTGCGGCCGTAGATATGGAAGCAATCCGTGTCCAAAACGCGCAGTTGCCAACCGCCAAATCCGGGCACAGAGATGATAGTTAACGTTTTGTTTACAAAATATTTGTCTCTTGCAGGGCAATCCGGCGACGACTGGCAGTTCCATGTTCGTTACCGGCTACTACCCCCGTCGAAGTGACTAAGATTAGCGGCCCTCGTAATTCGCGGGCCGCTTTTCCAAGAATGCCAACACACCCTCTTTGAAATCGCGGGTCTTGCCGCAGGCCCCTTGCAGGCGCGCCTCAAGGGCGAGCTGTTCATCAAGTGTGTTCTCGAACGATCCGCGAATTGCATCCTTGATATGCTGGTAGGTCGTGGTCGGCCCCTTGGCCAAATGCGCTGCGCGGCCCTGCCAGTGCGCCGCGAAATCTGCTGCGGGGGCCGTTTCATAGATCATGCCCCAGTCACAGGCCTGTTGCGCCGTAACCTTGTCGGCAAACAGCGCAGCACCCATCGCCTTGGCCGCGCCAACCTGACGGGGCAGGAAATAGGTGCCACCAGCATCGGGGATCAGGCCAATACGTGCAAAAGCTTGGATAAACACCGCAGCTTCAGACGCCACAACCACGTCACACGCCAGCGCAAGGTTCGCCCCTGCCCCCGCCGCCGCACCGTTCACGGCGGCAATCGTCGGAATCGGGCTGTCAAAAATCGCCCGCAGCATTGGCACGTATTCATCACGCAACGTACGTTCCAAATCCAGATTGGCGGCATTGCCACCATCGCCCAAATCTTGGCCCGAACAAAACGCAGTGCCTGCACCGGTCATCACAAGCACGCGCGCCTTGCGCGACGCGCCTTTCACCGCATGGGTGATTTCGGCCCGCATCTGCGTGTTCAGCGCGTTCATAACGTCAGGCCGGTTCAGCGTCAGCGTCGCAATGTCATCGGCAATAACAAGTGTGATGGCCTGATAGTCCATGTCGGATTTCCTTTTTAAATTTGGGCTAATCTACTGAACTGATCCGTTCAGGAAAGCGAAACCATGCGTCACGACCGAAGTATTTCGTCGAGCCGCTTTTGTTCGTCGTCATTAAGGTCTTTGACAGGGGTCGCGCGGGCCCGACCGCGCACCACAAGAAACCCGATCAGCAGTGCCAAGATCAGCATCGCAGGTCCCGACGCCCACAAGATACGATTAGCTCCCGTCGCATCGGGGCGCAGCAGCACATACTCGCCGTAACGGTCGACGATGAACTGCACGGCTGCTTCATCTGTATCGCCTGCAACCAGCCGTTCGCGCAGTAATATCCGCAAATCACGCGACAGATCAGCATTGGATTCATCAATGCTCTCGTTGCGGCACACCGGACAGCGCAGCCCCTGGGACAGCTCCCGCGCTCGTTCTTCAAGTGCCGGATCGTCCAGAATTTCATCCGGCTGCACTGCCCAGACCGGCGCGGCCCATAGCAGCATGATCAGGGCAAGACGGATCATTCCGCAGGCACCGACCGCGTCGTCCGTGTCTTGGTCTTGGCCGCGCCAGCAGCCACGCGTAAGCGGCGGTCAGACAGTGAAATAAGCCCGCCAAGAGCCATCAACAAAGCACCACCCCAGATCCAGTTGGCAAAGGGCTTGATATAGGTGCGCACGGCCCAGCCGCCGCCATCCTGCGGATCACCAATCACCAGATAGATGTCGCGCAAAATCCCGTTGCCGATACCCGCCTCGGTGGTTGGCATGGCAGCGACGGGGTAAAACCGCTTTTCGGGGAACACATCAGCGATCAGGCTACCATTGCGATAGGCCAGCATTTCGGCGCGCGTCGAGATATAATTTGGCCCTTCAATCCGTTCAACACTGCGCAATTCAATCTCGAATCCGGCAACTTCGAACCGATCTCCGATCTGGGCGACGCGAATGTCTTCTTGCTGCCAAGCGATCAGGCCAGACACGGCAAATATCGTGATGCCCATACCCGCATGGGCCATAGCCTTGCCCCAATCCGCGCGCGGCAGGCGCGTCAGGCGGCCAAGTCGATGCGCAATCGCGCCCCGTCCGGCGCGGGTCCACAGATCAATTGCGGCCCCACCGACAACCCAAGCGCCCAAAAGCACACCTATGGGCCCAAGCGCGGACCGCCCGGTTTGCAGGGCAAAGGCCAAACTGCACAAAGCAATCGCCAGCACGACGGCAGGCCACAACGGACGCGCAGCCTTTACGATGCTGCCGCGCTTCCACGCCAGCATTCCACCGATTGGCATCGCCATCGCGATCAGCACCATAAAGGGCGAAAACGCAGCGTTGAAAAACGGCGGCCCGACGGACAATGCCCGCCCGAACAGCATTTCCGCGACCAGTGGCCAGATCGTGCCAACAAAAACAACAAGCGCTGCGACTGCCAGCAAGATGTTGTTCAAAACCAGCCCGCTTTCGCGGCTTACAGGCGCAAAGACGCCAGTGGATTCCAGCTTGCTTGCCCGTGCAGCAAACAACGTCATCGCGCCGCCTACAAACACCACGAGGATCATCAGAATGAACACACCGCGTTCGGGATCATTTGCAAAGGCATGGACCGAGGTCAGCACGCCAGATCGCACGATAAACGTGCCGAGCAGCGAAAACGCGAAAGCAAGGATTGCCAACAGAACCGTCCACGCCTTGAGCGCCTCGCGCTTTTCGACAACGATGGCCGAATGGAGAAGCGCAGTCGCAATCAGCCACGGCATGAACGACGCATTTTCAACCGGATCCCAGAACCAGAAACCGCCCCAGCCAAGCTCGTAATAGGCCCACCACGATCCCATCGCGATGCCCACAGTCAGGAACAACCAAGCCGCAAGCGTCCATGGACGCACCCAGCGACCCCATGCGGCATCAACGCGCCCTTCGATCAATGCGGCCACGGCGAAACTGAACGACATGCTTAAGCCCACATAGCCCAGATAAAGAAACGGCGGATGAAACGCTAAACCGGGATCTTGCAACAACGGGTTGAGGTCTTGGCCATCAAAGGGTGGCACCCCAAGGCGTAAAAACGGGTTCGAAGTGAAGAGGATAAAGGCAAAAAACGCGACGCCCACCGCCGATTGCACCGACAAGACCCGCGCCTGCAATGTCTCTGGCAAATTGCCGCCAAACCAGGCGGCACAGGCCCCGAACAACGTCAGGATCAACAGCCACAACAGCATTGATCCTTCGTGATTTCCCCAAACGCCGGAAATTTTATACAGCATCGGTTTGGCGCTATGGGAATTCTCGTAGACCAATTTCAGCGAGAAATCCGAGGTCACAAAGGCCCAAGTCAGCGCCGCAAAGGAAAAGCCCACAAGAATGAATTGCACAGTGGCCGCGGGTTCAGCCACGCCCATCCAGTTACGCCAACCTTTTGCTGCACCGACCATGGGAACCACCATCTGAACGATGGCGACCATAAAGGCCAGAATCAGCGCGAAATGTCCAAGTTCTGTAATCATAGGCCTAAGCTAGCGCATCATCCCCGAAGGCAAAACGAAAACCCGATCACATCATGCAAGAAAGGTGTAACAAATCCGCGCAGTCTGGGCTGCTTGCCATCTCAGAGCGTCAGGCCGCCGCGCAATGCATAGGCAATCGCCGCAATCAGCAATGTGCCGATGATCAGGCGCACCAACCATTTCAACGTGTCCTCGATAGCGCAAAGACGCACTTCGACGTTGCCGCGATGTACAGCCTCGACCGCTGCCTGCATCTCAACCTTGCTGGTCCGCTTTTCAACTTCGCGCATCCAATTATCCGTCATTGCCAGCCTGCCAATCCGAAAGTGCAGGGTTGCTATCAACGCGCGCCTCTACCGGATCAGCCGGGGCCAGTTGCGCACCCGCCGCCAATGCATCAAGGGCGCGAATATTGCGCGTCACCTCGTCGGCGCGCGACACAGTATCGGCAATAGAGCGTTGAAATTGCTGACTATGCACCTGATGACGTGCACCGAAATAGAAACTGACAATCGCCCCCATCAGCCACCAAAGCGGTTCCGGCACCAGTGCGATCCCCTGCATCCGGCTGGCAAACCAGATCGGATTAACCATTGCTGTGACAAACAAACCCAGCGTGCCAAACGCCAAAAACGGACGCGGCAAGCGGTTCAATGCATCGACAAAGCGGTCAAATATCGCGCGTCGTGGCTGGGCAAATTCGGCGGCGAACTGCTGCATCGCCTGTTGTTGCACAGCCGCACCGCGCTGCCCCGCGGCTTCGGCGTTTTCGCGAAAGACCTGCGCCGTTTCCACGATCATGTTGCGCCCGTCCCCGAAAACGGCGCTAAATATCCGGTCGATCAACCCCATGACGCCACCCGTGCGCGATGTGCTGCATCCGACAAATGATAACGCTGCGTAACAAACTCTTCGGCCCGCGTGATCCAGCCACCTTTGCCACCATCAAGGCGGAGGGCATATTTACGACTTGCAGGGCGCGCATCGGCCAAGGCGTAATAATAGTTGCGCCGCGCGATGCCATAGGCGTTTGCCAAATGATCCGGGGCGGCTTCAAATGCCTGCTGCGCTGCCGCGATGGTCTGCGGGCCAATGACGCCATCCACATCGACTTCAATCCGCATATCGTTGAAAAGACGTTGCAGAACCTTAACCGCGTTCGCGCCAGTGTTGACATACATATCAAAAACCGACGGCTGCAAGACCTGCGGTAACGCGCCAATCTGGGGGCGTTCAAAGTAATACTGCACAAAAATCGCGACCGCTTGCGCCTGTGTCAGCGCGCGCACATCATCACGATCAACGCGGCCATCGCCCGTCAGATCATGACCAAGACGGCGCAATGTGCCTATCGTGACGCCAAAATTCGTTGCCCCGCCCGGATCATCGGGATCGTCAACATAACCGCCCTCGCGGGCGACGATCTGGCGCGCTATCTGAAAAACATCCTGCATGTTTTGCCCCACTACAATAAGTGGTACATGCTGGCGGCAAAGGGTTAATGCCGGCTCTAGCTACCGTCCGGCACCTGATAGACACCCTGTGCCTGAAGCGCGTCGATAACCTCTTTTGGCATATAGCTTTCGTCGTGTTTGGCAAGGATCTCAATGGCTTCAAAGGTACCATCCACATAGCGCCCCTGCCCGATCATGCCTTGGCCTTCCTCGAACAGATCCGGCAGAATCCCTGTAAACGTCACCGGAACATCGGCGCCACCATCCGTGACAATGAAACTGACTTGCGTGCCTTCTCCGCGCTGAATACTACCATCGGCAACAAGACCACCCATGCGGAACAATTCGGTTTCGCGTGGCGGTTCGGCGATCACTTCGCTGGGCGAGCGGAAGTAGTTGATCCCGTCACTCATCCCCCAACCGATCAGGGCGGTCGATCCAGCCAAGGCGACAAACGCCAAAACAATCACCTGAATACGGCGTGTTTTCTTAAGCCCGCGCATTACGGGAACATCGGTGCCATCATCAGCCCCGCCTCCTCTTTTAAACCAAGCATCAGGTTGGCGTTTTGCACTGCCTGACCTGACGCACCTTTCATGAGATTATCCAAAACGGAAATCACAATCACGCGGCCTTCCATCCGATCGGCAATCACGCCAATCCGGCAGCGGTTCGAACCGCGCACATGTTGCACCTGCGGCACCTCGCCCATGGGAAGCACGTCTATGAACGGCTCGCCTTCGTGGGCCTGAACCAGCGTTTCATGAACCGTTTTCGCGTCACCTGCGGCATAGATCGTCGCCTGCATCCCGCGCGTCATCGGCACCAGATGCGGTGTAAAGCTCGCGGTGACCGGCTGGCCGGCCGCCAATGACAGCTCTTGATCCAGCTCGCCCATGTGGCGATGCGCGCCAACACCATAGGCCTTGAAACCTTCGTTCACTTCAGAAAATAGCGTGGCTTCATTGGGCGCACGTCCCGCGCCCGATGCGCCGGATTTCGCGTCAACCACGATGCCGTCAGGCGCAATCGCACCCGCGCGCAGCAACGGGATCAGCGGCAGCAAAGTCGTCGCCACATAGCAGCCTGTGTTCGCCGTGATCCGTGCGCCTGCAATCTCGTCGCGATAAAACTCCGGCAGACCAAAAGCGACCTCGGGCTGAATACCCATCGCCGTGTGATCCAGCCCATACCATTTTTTATAATCCGCCGCGTCGCGCAGCCGGAAATCAGCCGACAGGTCCACGACCTTCAAATGGCCCAGCATGTCCTTGGCAAAGCTGTGCGTCAATCCGTGCGGCAGGGCGGCAAAGGCCAGATCAATGCCGCTAAAATCAATCTCGTCCATGCGCTGCAGAACCGGCAGATCAAGATGGCGCAAATGCGGGAAAACCGCGCCCATCGCCATGCCCGCCTTGCGATCCGCCGAGAGCGCGCCAATACGCAAATCCGGATGCCCCGCAATAATGCGAACCAATTCGGCACCCGTGTAGCCGGATGCCCCAAGAATGGCGACGGTCTTGGCCATGAAAAAACTCCTGTTCAGTCGTAATTTAGGCATTCTGCGGCCCCGCTTCAACGCGCGCGATGCCGCAGGGGGCAGGATCGGATTAAGCGGCAGTAAAGGTAATCTCGCGGCGCAAGAATTGCGTGGCGCGGCTCGATACTTTTTCCGGTTTGCCGCTGGTCAAGAATGCCGATGTGCCGCCGCCGATCATATCAGGGCGACGGCCCAGATAATCCGCAAGGCTTTCGGCCACCAGATCAGCCTGCGAGAACACCTTCACATCCGCGCCCAATGCCTTCTGAAAGACATCCGCCACAAGTGGATAATGAGTGCAGCCCAACACGGCGGCGTCAGGGCTTGGCATCTTGCGTTTCAACGCATCCACATGGCTGCGCACCAGTGCTTCGGCCAGGATCATATCGCCTTCTTCAATGGCATCGACCACGCCGCCGCAGGCCTGCGCCTCGACATCGACACCAATCGCGCGGAAGGCCAATTCACGCTGGAACGCGCGGCTGGACACGGTCGCTGGGGTGGCAAACAGCGCCACATGTTTGATTGCCACTTCGCGCGGCGGGGAATTGTCACCCCACTGGCGTTCGGTCAGCGCCTCGATCAAGGGCACAAAGACGCCCAAGACGCGTTTTCCATGCGGAACTTTGCCTTCTTGCATCCGGCGCAGAGCCGCAGCACTTGCGGTATTGCAGGCCAAAATCACAAGATCACAGCCGTTATCCCACAAGTGTTCAACCGCGGCTTTGGTCAGGCGAAAAATATCATCCGCGTCACGCACACCATAAGGCGTATTGGCGTTGTCGCCGTAATAGATAAACGGCACGTCCGGCAGGCGCTTTTGCACCGCGTCCAGAACCGTTAACCCACCCAAACCGCTATCGAATATTCCGACTGCCATCTCGCACCTTTTTCTTGTCTTCAAACGTATGACCCAGTGCATCCGTCGCGACCGGGGTCGGAGATAGCTCATAAGTGGCTTTGCGCAGGAAATCCATGCATGCTTTGGGGTCTTGGCGATATGGGGTCAGTGCCACGACGTCCAGCGCATGCCCCACGACCACATCCACCGGTTGCCCGATGCGATTGCGAAACTCGCGGATCAGCATGCCCAAACGCAGGGTGGCGTGAATATGGCTGGCCAGTTGGAATAACCGGCTATTGGCACCGACAAAAAACACAGGCACGACCGTGGCCCTGCTTTTGCAAATCATCTTAGCCGTGAACGTGCGCCAGCCTGGGTCCATAGCCTGCGAAAATAGCCGCGCCGATGTCGACACCGTGCCACCGGGAAACACGCCAATCGCGCCGCCCGCCGCAAGATAGCGCAGCGCCTCAGCGCGGGTTTCAATGTTCAACTTGGTGGCCGCTTTTGTGTTTTCAAACGAGATTGGCAGAATCACCTGTTCAAGATCGGGCGATTTGCAGAACACAGAGTTGGCCAGAATGCGAAAATCACCACCGCGCCGCGCGCTTAGAATGCGGCCCATCATCATGCCATCCAGAATGCCATAAGGATGGTTGGCGACCAGAACCAACGGGCCAGTGGCGGGGATATTGTCCAGATTACCACCGATGACATTCAAATCCAGACCGTAGCGCGCGGTGATGACCTGCCAGAAATCGCGGCCCTGCGCGACTTCTGCGTCATGGCCACGCGCACGCCGGATCAGCCGTAGCCGCCCGGTGGTGTTTTCCAGCGCGCGGATCACGGCCCGCCCGCCCCGCGTAGTCGCGGAACTGGCATAGCTTATCTCGCGGGCGATCTGTTTTTGCGTCATGTGGGCTTTGAAACTGGTGACCTGTTCCACCAACCTAAGCAGTTACCCCGGCCAGCGAAACACCTATTGTGCCACCGCTTTGGTTTCTGATGCCCGCAACACCGCCAGCAATTCTTCGCGCCGCTTGGCCGCCTCCATTTCGGCCTTGGCCTTAACCGCGCCAAAGCCCTTGATCTGCAAAGGCAGTGCCGCCAACTCAATCGCCGCATCATGGGTATCGGGGCGCATCACGCGGATGACTTCGGCCATGTCGCCCTCGTATTGGCTGATCAACGCACGCTCCATTTTGCGTTCGGCCGAATAGCCAAATGGGTCAAACACCGTGCCGCGCAAGACCTTAAAACGGGCCAGAATCGGCATCAACCTGACAAATCCTTCGCCAAAGCCGCGTTTCTTGGGGCGCCCATTGGCGTCCGTGCCGGACAGGATTGGCGGGGCAAGGTGATAGGTCAGTTTCAGATCACCGCCAAATTCGGCCTGCGCTTTGGCGCGGGTGTCTTGCATCAGACGCGCCACCTCGTATTCGTCCTTATATGCCAACAGCTTATGATAGCCTTTTGCCACAGCCTCTTGCAGGTCTTGATCATCGAATTGCCCGACCAAAGCCTGGTAGCGCACCACCAGCTTTGGCCCTTGATAGGCCAGCAAACGATCAGCCCGATAAGCAATTTTTTCGTCCAAGGATTTAGGCAAGGCAACCACGTTTGCCGCGCCAATCTGCGCAACATCATCAGGATAAAGCACCGCCCAACGGCCAATTTCAAACGCGCGCAAGTTACGATCCACAGCGGCCCCATTCAGACGGATCGCCTGCCGGATAGCATCGCCAGACAGCGGCACCGCCCCCATCTGCCAGGCTGCGCCAAACACCATCATGTTAGAATAAATGCTGTCGCCCATCACGGCTTTGGCCAGATCGGTCGCATCAAACATCACCAAATCGTCGCGCAACCGCGCATTCAGCGCAAGCGTCAGTCGGTCCGTGGGAATGCGGAATTCGGTGTCGCGAGTGAAATCGCCCGTGGTCATATCGTGACTGTTCACCACGCCTTTGGTACGCCCAGTTTGCATCAGGCCCAGCGTCTTGGCCCCAGCAGACACAACAAGATCACCACCGATCAAGGCATCACATTCACCCGTGGCGACCCGTATCGCATTGATATCGTTCGGCGAATTTGCAAGGCGGCAATGGATATGCACAGCGCCACCCTTTTGCGCCAGCCCGGCCATTTCCATCATCCCGGCACCCTTGCCGTCGATATGTGCGGCCATGGCCAGCACAGCACCGATGGTCACAACACCTGTGCCGCCAACGCCGGTGATCACCACATTATGCGTGCCGTTGATCGCCGCAATCTGAGGATCGGGCATATCAGGCAGGTTTAATTCGGCGGTCGCTTCCTTGCGGATTTGAGCGCCTTGCACGGTCACAAACGACGGGCAAAACCCTTGTACGCAGGAGAAATCCTTGTTGCAGGATGACTGGTCAATTGCGCGTTTGCGGCCCAGCTCGGTTTCAACCGGAACGATGGAGACGCAGTTGGATTGCACCCCGCAATCGCCGCAACCTTCGCAGATATCGGTGTTGATAAAGACCCGCTTGTCTGGATCAGAAAACTGGCCACGTTTGCGACGGCGGCGCTTTTCAGCAGCACAGGTCTGCACATAGACAATGGCCGATACGCCTTTAATTTTGCTCATTTTTTTCTGAACCGCAGGCAGTTCCTCGCGCCGATCACGCGTGATACCGGACGGAAAGAGCGAGAAATCGATCTCCTCTTTTTCATCATAGACGAGTGCCACGTCCTTAACTCCCATCGCTAGCAATTCGCGACAAATCTGATCGGCGCTCAGATCGCCGTCGTTATGCTGCCCGCCGGTCATCGCCACGGCATCGTTGAACAAGATTTTATAGGTCACCGTCGTGCCCGCCATCAGCGCAAAGCGGATCGCTTGTACGCCAGAATGGTTGTATGTGCCGTCACCAAGGTTCTGGAACACATGGCCACGGGTGGAAAACGGTGCTTCGCCAACCCAGTTCGCGCCCTCGCCGCCCATCTGCGTAAACCCGACCGTTTCGCGATCCATCCACTGCACCATATAGTGACAGCCAATACCCGCATAGGCGCGATCACCTTCCGGCACCTTGGTGCTGGAATTATGTGGGCAACCGGAACAAAAATACGGTAAACGTGCCGCGATATCTTTGGCGTTATCGCTTTTCTTGGCCTCGGCCAATTGCGCAAGGCCTGCCTGAATGCGATCGGTCTCGCAGCCCTCTTCGATCAGAATACCGCCCAGTTGTTCCGCAATCATGATAGGGTCCAACGCGAACCGTGTCGGGAAAATCTCTTCGCGCCGCCCTTCGGAGTGTTCATCGCCCTTGTGCCATCCATAGACCCGCGTGGTCGTGTCATCAAACAAGGCTTCCTTGACCTGCACTTCGATCAGCTTGCGCTTTTCTTCGACCACGACCACAAGATCGAGGCCTTTGGCCCAGTCGTAGAACGATACCATATCCAGCGGCCAGACCTGCCCGACCTTATAGGTGGTAATGCCCAGCTTTTCGGCATCGTCTGCATCAATCCCCAGCAGCGACATCGCGTGTACCAGATCAAGCCAGTTCTTGCCTGCGGCCACGAAACCAATCCGCGCACCGCGCTTGCCCCAGACACGTTTGTCCATCTTGTTGGCGCGTGAGAATGCCTCGGCGGCGAAACGCTTGTGGTCGATCATCCGTGCTTCTTGATCGACGGGCGTATCGACCAAACGGATATTCAAGCCGCCTTCGGGCACGGGGAATTCCGGCGTTACGAACTGCGCGCGATCAGGGTTGCCGTCTACGACCGACGTGACCTCAATCGTGTCCTTCATCGTTTTCAGACCAACCCAGACCCCTGCAAACCGCGACAACGCCCAAGCATACATGCCGTAATCAAGGATTTCCTGCACACCAGCGGGCGACACGATCGGCATATAGGCATCAACCATCGCCCAGTCAGACTGGTGCAACGTGGTAGAGGATTCGCCGGTGTGGTCATCGCCCATCGCCATGATCACCCCGCCGTGCGGCGAGGTGCCCGCCATATTCGCGTGGCGCATCACATCGCCAGACCTATCAATCCCCGGTCCCTTGCCATACCAAAGGCCAAATACGCCGTCGTATTTGCCTTCACCGCGCAGTTCGGCCTGCTGGCTGCCCCAAAGGGCAGTCGCCGCCAAATCCTCATTCAAACCCGCTTGAAAAGTAATTTGCGAATCCGCCAGCAGCTTTTGCGCGCGCTGCATTTGCATATCTACCGCACCCAGTGGTGAGCCGCGATAGCCTGTCACATAGCCCGCCGTGTTCAACCCCGCCTGCGCATCGCGCGCGCGCTGCATCAGCATAAGTCGCACTAGCGCCTGCGTTCCATTCAGCAGGATCGGCGACTTGTCCAGATCATAGCGGTCATGAAGTGTTATATCCTGTCGGCCCATCGCGCTGCTCCTATGCGGTTAGAACGTCGTTGCCTCACTATAGGTCAAAAAGACTGACCTACCAAAAGGTATTTTTCAACCTATGTCTGTAAGAATGTGCCACGATGGGTTAAGCAACAAGCATGCGATGCGAGCGGTAACAAAACAAGAATGGTGTCGAAATGGACTGGGACAAACTAAGAATCTTTCACGCGGTCGCGGATGCGGGCAGCCTGACCCACGCCGGTGACACCCTTCATTTGTCCCAATCAGCCGTGTCGCGCCAAGTGCGCGCCTTGGAAGAATCGCTAAACACCACGCTTTTTCACCGTCATGCGCGTGGTCTGATTCTCACTGAACAGGGTGAATTGCTGTTTGATGCAACGAAATCCATGAACAAGCGCCTTGAAGCGGCCAGCGCGCGTATTCGCGACAGCGAAGAAGAAGTATTTGGTGAACTGCGTGTGACCACTACGACCGGCTTTGGCACGATGTGGCTCGCCCCACGTCTTCCGGCGCTTTATGCAAAATATCCCGACCTCAATATAGACCTGATGCTGGAAGAGCGCGTGCTTGACTTGCCCATGCGCGAGGCCGATGTGGCGATCCGTATGAAGGAACCGTCACAGGCCGATCTGATCCGCAAACGGCTGATGTCTGTGCATATGCGGCTTTATGCGTCGCAAGCCTACCTTGATCGCTCGGGGCCGCTGGACAACATCGAAGACATCGGCAGCCACCGCCTGATTTGTCAGAACCCGACCTCGGCGCAGGTCACCGCAGGGGCGCAACTTGTGCAGATGTTACTAAGCTACGACGCCCCCAAGCGGTTGAATGTGAATAACTATTTCGGGGTTTTGCAAGCTGTGCGATCTGATCTCGGGGTTGGCGTTCTACCAGACTACGTGACCAAAGACATCCCCGGTCTGGTGCGCTGCTTGCCCACCGTAGAAAGCGGCGAAGTGCCGGTGTTTCTTGCCTACCCCGAGGAGCTACGGCAATCAAAACGCATCTCGGCGTTTCGTGATTTCGTACAAGAAGAAATCATGGTGCAACGTCGCAAAGCCCGCGATGATCAAGACGATCTGACCTGAGCCATGCAATTGCGACATAGCGGGGTTGCTTTGGCCTAGTGTTATTCCACCTTGAAGGGCCCACGCCGCCGACCTATCTCAAGTCTCTAAGGCGATGAAGCTTAGCGCTCATCTTCTTCACCTCCCTGTTGGACTTCGCCGGGCCTTAGTGCCCGGCGCTTTTTTGCCAAAAGCTTTTTTTCCAAAGCTTATAGGGCCATGCCAAAACGCGCCAAGTCTACATCAATTCCAGCCAGCCGTGCCATGTGCCAGATCAATACCTGATTGCTGGACAACACCGGTTTGCCGATCTGCGCGGCAATTTCTGGCAGCACATCCAGCGTACGTAGATTGGTGCAGGACAGGAACACGGCTTCAACCTCATCCGACGTCCCAAGCGCCGTGGCCGCCTTGATCAGCGAGTCCGCGTCAATCCGTGCGACCCGCGCCTCCTCGGCTTCGTCGAACGATCCAAATACAGGCGTGTCGATCTCGTTTGCAGTCAGCACGTCACGCATCCCCTGCGACACTGCAATCACATAGGGGGTCAGCAGGGCAATCCGCGCCAAGCCCAGCAATTGGCAGGCCGCGATCAGCGCCGTCAGCGGGTCCGTCACGGTCATTGTGGCGCGTCCACGTTGCACCATCTGTGCCACACGATCCGCCCCAATCACCGACGTGCCGGACGTGCAGCCATAACCGATCACAGAATAATCAGGCGCTGCGGGCAACAACGCCGCCGCGGCGGGCAGTTGATCTTCCATCAGCGCCAGACTTTCACGGCTCACATCCGGCGCCGAGGGAACACGACTGCAATGCAGCGCGACCCCGCCCGGCGCACCCAGAACACTGCGCATTTCATGCTCCAGCGTTTCGTCTGATTGCAACAAGATCAGCCCCAGCGTAGCACGATACCCCAAAGTCGGGGCCATATCGTAGGTGAACGCCTGCGCCATGCTCAAATCCTTTGCAGTTGCGGCCAAGCGGGTGGCGAAATCTGCACCGCCCCGTCCGCCGAGATGACAAAATTATCCTCATGCACCAGATAGCCGCCGCCGGGCAGCGTGATGCCCGGTTCAAGCGTGATCACCATGCCCGCCACCAGTGTCGTCCGATCTGTCGGGATCAGCGACATCCCTTCGGTCAACTGCATCCCCAACCCATGACCCAACCGCCCTGGATCGGTGCCTGCAACACTTGGCCCATGCGCGATCACATCGGCCATGGCGTGAAATACGTCTGCCGCCATGGCCCCGACCTGCGCCGCTTTACGCCCCGCATCCGTGGCCGCAAGCAGACAGGCATAGCCCTCCTCGGCCAAGGGATCGGGCGCACCAACCACATAATTGCGATCAAAATCGCAGAAATACCCGTCACGGATCAGCCCAGTATCCAGCATCAGCACTTCACCTGTTTGCAAAGGCGCATCCGTCGCCGGAGAGATCACATCGTCATACCCCAAACGCCCGACACCGCCCGCAAGGTAGGGCACCCAATCGGCCCCTTCCTCAAGGCAAAGCCGTTGAAAGTTGCGAAATACTCGGCTTAGTGGCACGCCCTGCCCTGCAATTTCGCCAACCCGCGCAAAGGCACGTCCCGCAATAGCGCAGCTTTTGGTGATCTTGGCGATTTCATCCGCCGACTTCACCGCCCGTAACCCTGCAACGATCCCTTGATCGCTGCGCATCGTCACAGCCGCCTGCACCTGCGCAAGCGCCGCCAAAGGCATCCGCGCATGGCTTTCCAACCCGAACGGCATGCCGATATCGCCACCCACCTCTTGCAGGGTGGCGATCAACAGCGACACCCCATCATCATTCAAATCAGGCGACACCCAAGTGCGAATATCCCTGATCCAAGTCTTCCCCATCAGCGCCGCGCCAATCGACGGGATCACCGCAATCGGGTCACCCTTCGCGGGCACCACCAGATACCAAGGCCGCGTCGGGCTTTCCCAAAATCGCGTCAGAAACCCTGTGAAATACCGCAGATCAGCCTCAGTGCTCAGCAGCAACGCGCCAAGTCCCGCCGCCGCCATCGCACTTTGCGCCCGCGCCAGGCGGGCCACAAATTCCGGTGTCGTTATCGTCATTCCGCAGGTTCCTCGCTCAGAATGCACAGCACCCGCGACGTGGCATCAATACCGCCCATCCCCGCCAAAAGTGCTGCCAAACCAGCGCCGCCCGATGCGCTGGTCGCAAACGCGGCATCCGCCAGCACCGGCAAAACCGCCTGCGCCGCGCTTTCGGATATGGTCACAAATGCATCCACATCACGGCTAAGACCCTGCAAGGCAATCAACGACGCCTCTTTGCAATCAAGGCGCCCCATGCAAGATGCAGGCCCCGATGACACAACAAACCGCCCCGCCGCAATGCTCGCTTGCAACGCAGGTGCCGCCTCGGGCTCGACCACAATCATACGTGGGCCGTCGCCCCATACGCTGCGCAAATAGGCCCCAGTTGCCGCCGCCAACCCGCCAACCCCGGCTTGCAAATAGACATGCGTCGGCGGCTGATACATTTGCGCGGCGATTTCCGCGGCCAAGACCAGATACCCCTCCATCAACCGATGTGGCGTGTCGACATAGCCTTCCCACGAACTGTCCGACAGTAATATCCAGCCATTGTCGCCCGCCGCCTGCAACGCCGCCGCCATGCTGTCTTCATAGATCGCACCAGCACGGACAACTTCAGCACCCTGCCCGCGCAAACGCTGCGCGAAACTCTCGGGTACAGTGTCGGCCAGATAGACCACCGCGCGCGCGCCGAACGCGCGGGCCCCTGCCGCAACTGAAAGCCCGTGGTTGCCCGCACTGGCTGTGACATAGCAGCGATCCGCCATGTCCAATCCCAGCACACAAGAATCATGGGCAATCACATAAGCCGCACCCAGCGCCTTGAAACTGCCCAGCCCCATCCGGCTACGTTCATCCTTGATCCAAACCTGCGCCACCCCTGCGCGCACGGCGAGTTCATCCGCGCGGCGCAACGGTGTCTCGCCTGCCTCGGGGCAGCGCTGCAACAGGCGCGCGGGCGCGCTGGAATTAATGCTTACATCCGGCATGCCAAGCGCCAGCCCTGTGCCCCGATACGGATTGTCAATTTGTGTCATCTCGACCCCTTTTTGTTGTGCGTCAGCACACCCGATCAGCCGCCTTGCGTCAATCACCCTTACCGACGCCCCTTTCCCCGCCTGCGACCTTGGCTTAAGTACCCCGCCAAGTGTCCACAGAAGCGAGTCATCATGCAAGAACCGGCCATCACCCCCGATCTCATCGCATCTCACGGGCTGTCCCCCGATGAATATGACCGCATCCTCGACATTATCGGCCGCGAACCGACATTTACCGAACTTGGTATCTTTAGCGCCATGTGGAACGAACATTGTTCCTACAAATCCTCGAAAAAGTGGCTCCGCACACTGCCTACGCAAGGCCCACAAGTGATCTGCGGCCCCGGTGAAAACGCAGGCATCGTCGATATCGGCGACGGGCAATGCGTTGTTTTTAAAATGGAAAGCCACAACCACCCTAGCTACATCGAACCCTACCAAGGTGCGGCCACTGGCGTGGGCGGCATCCTGCGCGACGTGTTTACCATGGGTGCGCGGCCCATCGCGGCGATGAATTCACTATCTTTTGGCGAACCAGATCATCCGAAAACCCGCCAGCTTGTGCACGGCGTGGTCGAGGGTGTGGGCGGTTACGGCAACTGTTTCGGAGTGCCAACTGTCGGCGGTGAAGTGCGCTTTCATCCAGCCTATAACGGCAACTGCCTTGTGAACGCATTTGCGGCGGGCCTCGCCGACACCGACAAGATTTTCTACTCGGCCGCCTCCGGCATCGGCATGCCTGTGGTTTACCTTGGCGCGAAAACCGGACGTGACGGCGTTGGCGGCGCGACCATGGCCTCGGCGGAATTCGACGACACCATCGAAGAAAAGCGCCCCACCGTGCAGGTCGGCGATCCTTTTACCGAAAAGCGCTTGATGGAAGCCACGCTCGAACTGATGGCCACAGGTGCCGTGATCTCGATCCAAGACATGGGTGCGGCTGGCCTGGCCTGTTCTGCCGTGGAAATGGGCGACAAGGGCGGTTTGGGGGTCAAGCTAAACCTCGAAGATGTGCCACAACGCGAACACAACATGACCGCCTATGAAATGATGCTGTCCGAAAGCCAGGAACGCATGCTGATGGTCCTCAAACCAGAGCTTGAGGCCGAAGCCCGCGCTGTGTTTGAAAAATGGGACCTTGATTTCGCCATCATCGGCGAAACCATCGCCGAGGACCGCTTTCTCGTGATGCACAATAACGTGGTCAAAGCCGATCTACCCCTTGCGACACTCTCTGGATCGGCCCCCGAATATGATCGCCCTTGGGTGGAGACCCCCGCCGCGACCCCGCTCGCAGATGTGCCTCAAATCGACGCCATTGATGGGCTGCGCGCGCTGCTGGCATCGCCCAACTACGCGAGCAAACAGTGGGTCTTTGAACAATACGACAGTCAGGTCATGGCCGACACAATCCGCACACCGGGCCTTGGCGCCGGCATTGTACGCGTGCATGGCACCGACAAACTGCTGGCCTTCACTAGCGACGTGACGCCGCGCTATGTGAAAGCCAACCCTGAAATGGGCGGTGCACAGGCGGTTGCCGAAGCCTATCGCAACCTCACTTCCGTAGGTGCAACTCCGCTTGCCACAACCGACAACATGAACTTCGGCAACCCGGAAAAGCCTGAAATCATGGGCCAATTCGTCGGAGCTATCAAAGGCATCGGCGCGGCATGTATCGCGCTTGATATGCCAATCGTGTCTGGCAACGTGTCGCTTTATAACGAAACAGACGGCACGGGCATCCTGCCCACCCCAACCATCGGCGCGGTTGGCCTGATCAAACACGCCGACGATCTGATCGCCGGCACCGTGCGCGACGGCCATGTGGCCCTGCTAGTCGGCGAAACACACGGCCACCTTGGGCAATCCGCGCTTCTGGCCGAAGTCTTTCACCGCGAGGACGGCGACGCGCCGCATGTCGATCTGGCCGCAGAAAAACGCAACGGCGACTTCATCCGCGCCAACCGTGCTTTGATCGACGTCTGCACCGACCTTTCCGATGGCGGCCTCGCGCTGGCCGCGTTCGAACTGGCCGAGGCCGGAAATGTGGGCGTCATCCTTGACGACGGCGCAACACCGCATTGCTTTGGCGAAGATCAGGCGCGCTATCTTATCGCCTGTTCTTTCGACAAAGCCGAAGCCCTCATGGTCGCCGCTGGTCAGTTCCACGTGCCAATCGCAGCCGTTGGCCGATTTACCGGCCAGGATGTTCGCATCGGTCACAGCCAAGCCCCTCTGTCCGAGCTTGCCGAAATCTATCGGACAGGGTTCCACACGGCGATCGGCTAACCTCATCTTGCAAAAAATATCCCCGCAGGAGGCTCCAACACCTCGATAGCCAGCACCAATCCTTGCAGGCACCCCATTGCCGCCCTACATTCCAACAGAACAGACAGACGAGGCCCCACATGGCGATCACCGCACACGAGATTGAAACCCTGCTGCGCGACAGCTTTCCCGACGCGAAAATCGCGGTGCAGGGCGACGACGGCGCGCATTTCGCCGCCGAAGTGATCGACGAGAGCTTTCGCGGCCAAAACCGCGTGCAACAACAACGCGCTGTCTATGCGGCCCTTAAGGGCAAAATGGATGGCAGTCAGGGTGAACTTCACGCGCTTGCCCTGACAACCAAAGCCCCCGAATAACGCCAAATCCTGTTACAGGATTTGTGAACAGAGTTTCGTCGAAGCTCTGCCACCGAAAAGGACCAAGACCAATGACCACTGAAACCCAGATCAAAGATATCGTAACCGCCAACGAAGTCGTGCTGTTCATGAAAGGCACTAAAGAAATGCCCCAGTGCGGCTTTTCTTCCCGCGTGGCGGGCGTGCTGAACTTCATGGGCATTGAGTTTGCCGATGTGAACGTGCTGGCTGACGAAGCCCTGCGCCAGGGCATCAAGGATTATTCCGACTGGCCCACCGTGCCGCAGCTCTATGTCAAAGGCGAATTCGTTGGGGGTTGCGACATCATCACCGAAATGACCCTGTCGGGCGAACTTGATACATTGCTGGAAAAAGAAGGTGTGGCGTTCAACAAAGAAGCCGCCAAAAAAATCCGCGAAGCCAACGCCGAGTAAGCCCGCGATACGCAAAAGAATACGGGCGGTGGCTGCATAACAGTCACCGCCCGCTTTTCGTTTCCGACGACCGGATTAGTATTCTACTTTGCTCTCGCCTGCAGCCGCAAACTTGTGCTCGACTGTATCGGCAAGTGCTTCGGCCCTTGCTGCCAGTTCGGCCAGCGCATCCGTAACTTCAGATGGCACGACGGGCACTTCGACGCGCAACGGATCGGGCGTACCTTGGGCCGCGATACGGTCAAGTTCTGCTTGCAATTGTCCCGCCTGCCGTTCGGCTTCGCGCACTTTGTCTTCAAGCGCTGCGGTTTTATCAGCCAGCAACAGCCCCGACATCAGCAGCATCCGTGATTCCGGCATTCGCCCGATCTGCGTGGACAGGCTGGTCGCTTCGATATCAAGCATATTTGCTGCCGTTTGCAGGAAATGCTCTTCACCGTCTTGGCAGGCTACCTCGAATGTGCGGCCTCCGATGGAAATCTCGACCTGTGGCATTACGCGCCCTCCTCTGAAATCAGGGGCTTCAACTCGTTGAGAACCGCGTCCACTTCGGCGATGTCGGCAGCCCGCGAGGCGCGTAGGGCCTCCAGCTCAGCCAGCATAGCCTTGTTGATCAAATGCGGCTCGGCCACGTTTTCGCCGACGGCTTTGCGCAGCTGGTCGTTGATATCGCGCAGTTCTGCGTTCACCTGACGCAACCGCTGCAGATTGCGGTCGGATCTGACGGCCGTTGTACGATAGCCTTCGACGACTCCGGGCATGTCGTTGATCTTGCCGTCCTGACGGTCTTTCAGTGCGGACACCCGCGCTTCAAGCTGGGCGTTCGCGTCTTTTTCCTGCGCGAGCAGCGCGCGCAAATCGGCGAGCTCGCTAGGGTTATGAACTGGCGGCGCGGGTGCTGGCGATGCCCCTGCCGCATCGACACCGCGGCGGATCCTGTCCAGCGCAGCGGTAATGCGCCCCTCAAGTTCGGTGATGTCGCTCATATGCCCGTCCCTCTTGTTGTTCGACCAAACCCAAACGGGTTGGCGGACACGTGATCCGGTCACATCGGGCTGACCGTCGGGCCCGCTTTGACACGGTGTTACCCCCAAACACGGGTCGGCCGCAGCGAATCGCCCCAGAATAGGCAAATGTTACGGCATCCTTTGCCGACCCGCAAATGCACAGATGCCTTGGATAATAGGTGCTTAGCCTGCGCTGTTGACGCAAACCCCAAGCCGCGCTTGATCTTGGGGGGCTGGCTGCTATGACCCTATAACGACCGAACACATGGCATAAGGACTGCACCCTTGGATATTGACGCGCTGCGCAAAGCACACCCCAACCACTGGATGAAAGCCGCGGCTATCCGCACGCTGGCCCTTGATGGCGTCGCTGCCGCAAAATCCGGCCACTCAGGCATGCCAATGGGCATGGCTGATGTCGCAACGGTCTTGTTTGAAAAGCACCTGCGTTTTGATCCAAAGGCACCGTTCTGGCCCGACCGTGACCGGTTCATTCTGTCTGCCGGCCATGGGTCGATGCTGATCTATGCGCTGCTTTATCTGACGGGCTATGAGCAAACGACTTTGCAGCAGCTCAAGGACTTCCGCCAAAAGGGTGCACGCACCGCCGGACACCCTGAATACGGCCACCTTGAAGGAATCGAAACCACCACAGGCCCGCTGGGTCAGGGCCTTGCCAATTCGGTCGGTTTTGCCATTGCCGAGGAAATCTTGCGCGCGCGTTTTGGCGCCAAGGCGATAGATCACCACACCTATGTCATGGCCGGAGACGGCTGCCTCATGGAAGGTATCAGCCAAGAGGCGATTGGCCTTGCTGGCATGCAACAGCTGTCCAAGCTGGTGGTGTTCTTTGATGACAACAACATCACCATCGACGGCACCGTTGATTTGGCCGATATCACAGATCAGCCCGCCCGTTTCGCGGCCTCAGGTTGGCATGTGCAATCCATCGACGGGCACGACCCTGTGGCGATTGACACTGCAATCAAGGCTGCCAAAGCTGATCCACGCCCCTCGATGATTGCTTGCAAGACGCATATCGCGCTGGGCCACGCGGCGCAGGATACCTCCAAAGGCCACGGCGCCCTAACCGATCCTGCACAGTTGCAAGCGGCCAAGGATGCCTATGGCTGGCCCTACGGTCCGTTTGAAATCCCTGCCGACGTGAAATCACAATGGGAAGCCATGGGTGAACGCGGCGCGGCCGCCCGCGCGAATTGGGAAGCAGGCTTTGCCAAGCTCCCTAAATCCAAGCAGGACGAATTCAACCGCGCCTTTGCTTTGGATGCGCCCCAAAAGCTGTCAGCCACAATTAAAGCGCTTAAAAAGCAGTTCAGCGAAAGCGCGCCAAAAATGGCTACGCGGTCGTCGTCTGAAAAGACGCTAGAGGTGATCAACCCGATCATGCCTGAAACCATCGGCGGCTCGGCTGATCTGACCGGCTCGAACAACACAAAAACTGCCGATCTGGGTGTATTCAACCCCGACAACCGCGCGGGCCGTTTCATCCACTACGGCATCCGTGAACACGGGATGGCGGCAGCGATGAACGGTATGGTGCTGCATGGTGGCATCCGTCCCTATTCAGGCACGTTTATGTGTTTCACCGATTACGCCCGTGGTGCCATGCGCCTTTCCGCGCTGATGCAAATCCCGACGGTTTACGTTATGACCCACGATAGCATCGGCCTTGGCGAAGACGGTCCGACCCACCAGCCGGTCGAACATCTGGCAATGCTGCGTGCTACGCCCAACACCAACGTGTTCCGCCCCGCCGACGCCGTTGAAGTGGCGGAAAGCTGGGAATGTGCGCTGACTGATAAAACCACACCATCGGTGCTGGCGCTGTCCCGCCAAGGGCTGCCAACTGTGCGCCTTGAGCATAAAAACAAGAACCTCACAGCACTTGGCGGCTATGTTCTGGCAGATTCCACAAGCAAACGTCAGGCGATCCTGATGGCGACAGGCTCTGAGATCAGCATTGCCATGGCGGCCCGCGACATTCTTGAGGCCCAAGGTATCGGCACGCGCGTTGTGTCTATGCCATGCTGGGAATTATTCGAGACCCAAGACGACGGCTATCGCAAGCGCGTCCTTCCCGGTGGACCGGTGCGCGTCGCAATCGAAGCAGGCGTGCGCCTTGGCTGGGACAAATGGTTGCTTGGCGAACGTGGTCGCGAATCCAAAGCCGGATTTATCGGCATGCACGGATTTGGGGCATCTGCCCCCGCACCGGAATTGTTTGAACACTTCGGGATCACCGCAGAAGCGACGGCAGACAAGGTCAAGGCGCTGCTGGGTCTTTAAGAACATCCGTAAAAACAAGGGGAACGTACCAATGAAATTCACGGCTTTCGTTCCCCTTATCGTGTCGCTTGCACTGCTGGGTTGCGACGAGGTTGCGACAAAGCAGCTTCCGACCGCCCCGCCTGGCAAGGGTGGCGTGCCAGTCGCATCGGCGCCTGCGCTATCGGGCCCACCCGAGGCACGCGCGGATGAATTCGCCGCGTCTTTCCTTAACTCGATCCAAGCGCGGTCATTTCGTGAACGCCGCGAGCTTTGCGGCTATTTCGTGCTGCAGCAAAACGGACAGATCACCGCGACACCACCGCAACCGGGCACTTTTGCAAGTTGCGACATGGATGCCCCACGCAGTGGCAGCGGTGCCTTTGCCTCGTATCATACCCATGGGGCCTACGGCAGCGAATACGACAACGAAGTCCCGTCTGAAACCGACCTGCTCAGCGATTGGGATTTTCGCATGAACGGCTATGTCAGCACGCCCGGTGGCCGTGTCTGGCGTGTCGATTACAGTGACCGCGACACCCGTCAGGTCTGCGGCCAAGGCTGCATCGCAGTTGACCCAGGATTCCGGCCCGAGGATGAAGCAGGCATTCGCCAATCCTACACATTAGGCCAACTGCGCGCCCGCGGAGATTCGTTCTAGAGCGCACGCTTGGACGCGGCCCAAGGGCGCGCGCGCCCAACCGCAGCAAACTGTTAGCGCCAACCTGCGGTAATCCGGCACTGTTACCGCTAACGCGTTGGCAAATATCACCTTTTTACTTTGACCAGTGGCCCGCACCGCCTATACCGCCCGCAATATCAGGTATGCGGCAAGCGGGGACAATCATGACGGTAACAATTGGTATCAATGGGTTTGGCCGGATCGGTCGCTGCACCCTGGCGCATATTTTTGAATCTGCGCGCAACGATGTGCAGGTTGTTAAAATTAACGCTACCGGCCCCGTGGAAACCAACGCCCACCTACTGCGCTATGACAGCATCCATGGGCGCTTTGGTGGCACCATCACCGTCAAGGACGGCGCGCTTGATCTGGGCCGCGGGCCGATTGAAATGATGTCGACTTACAATCCCGAAGAACTTGATTGGTCCGGCGTTGACGTGGTTCTGGAATGTTCCGGCAAATTCAACGATGGTAAAAAATCCGCCGTTCACCTGACACGCGGCGCGAAAAAAGTCCTGATCTCGGCCCCTGCATCTAACGTTGATCGCACGGTCGTTTATGGCGTTAATCACCGCAGCTTGCAGGCTGATGAACGGATGATCTCGAACGGATCTTGCACCACGAACTGCCTTGCCCCGCTGGCCAAGGTGCTGAACGACGCGATTGGCATCGAACGTGGCATCATGACCACGATCCACAGCTACACAGGTGATCAGCCCACGCATGATCGCCGTCACGACGACCTTTATCGCGCCCGCGCCGCCGCAATGGCGATGATCCCCACTTCTACAGGTGCAGCCAAGGCATTAGGCGAAGTGCTGCCCGAATTGGCAGGCAAGCTTGACGGCACAGCGATGCGCGTGCCCACACCCAACGTCAGCGCAGTCGATCTGACATTTGAGGCATCACGGGACGTCAGTGTCGCAGATGTGAACGCCGCCGTTGCCGAAGCCGCCGCTGGCCATATGGGCGCTGTTTTGTCCTATGATCCCGAGCCAAAGGTCAGCATTGATTTTAACCACACGCCTTATTCCGCGATATTTGCACCCGATCAGACCAAAGTCGTCGGCGGGCGCACCGTACGCGTGCTGGCATGGTATGATAACGAATGGGGCTTTAGTGCGCGTATGGCAGACGTTGCGGGCGCAATGGGTCGGTTGATGCACTAACCTTTGCCATTCGGCAAAAGCGCGGCTAACACTGCCCCATGACCAACATCATCTCTATTTGGCTTGTCGTTCTAATCACAGCATTTTTCGTGCTCGACCACTATGTGTTCGAGATGAATGCGTTTTTTTTCCTGATACGCGAATTCATGAAATTGATCGAGTATGTGGCCTTTTGGCGTTAGGACATCTGCGATCTGCGGTTGACCTTTTGGCCAAAATCGCGATGTTAGCGCCAACAGTTCAGCCATTTTGGCGTGGACGTTGCAGTTTCTCAACGCGAGGGGATTACCATGGCGGTTAAAGTAGCAATAAACGGTTTCGGACGCATCGGGCGCAACGTGCTGCGCGCAATCATCGAAACCGGACGCACCGACATTGAAGTCGTCGCGATCAACGATCTTGCACCAGTCGAAACCAACGCGCATCTGCTTCAGTATGACAGCGTTCATGGCCGTTTCCCGCACCCCGTCACCACCACCGAAGACACCATCGACGTGGGTCGTGGCCCGATGAAAGTTACAGCACTGCGCAACCCCGCCGATCTGCCATGGGCAGACGTGGATATCGTGCTGGAGTGCACAGGTATCTTCAGCTCCAAGGAAGCCTGTCAGGCCCACATTGAAAACGGGTCCAGCCGCGTGCTGATCTCGGCTCCCGGTAAGAACGCCGATAAAACAATTGTTTACGGTGTGAACGACGGGTTGCTGACAGCCGATGATATCGTCGTCTCGAACGCGTCCTGCACCACCAACTGTCTTGCCCCTGTGGCAAAGGTGCTCAACGACAGCATCGGTATCAAGCGTGGCTTTATGACCACAGTGCACAGCTATACGGGCGATCAGCCAACTCTGGATACGATGCATAGCGACCTTTACCGCGCCCGCGCCGCCGCCTTGTCAATGATCCCCACGTCAACGGGTGCAGCCAAGGCCGTCGGTCTGGTCTTGCCAGAACTGGACGGCATCCTTGATGGTGTTGCGATCCGCGTTCCAACGCCAAACGTGTCCTGCGTCGATCTGACATTTGAAGCCAAGCGCGACACTACGATCGAAGAAATCAACGATCTGATCCGTGCGGCCGCACAGGCTGGGCCGCTCAAGGGGATCCTTGGGTTCACTGACAAAAAGCTGGTCAGCTGCGACTTTAACCATGATCCGCATTCAAGCATCTTTGCGACCGATCAGACCAAGGTCATGGGCGGCGATATGTGCCGGATCCTGACGTGGTATGACAACGAATGGGGCTTTTCAAACCGCATGGCCGACACGGCCGTCGCGATGGGCAAATTCCTGTAAAAACAACGCTTTAAAGCGCGTTACTTGGGGCCACCTTTCGGGGTGGCCTTTTTCGTTTAGCGCAACCGTTCGATCAGCGCCGCTTTGATCGCGGGGGGCACAAATTTACTGACATCGCCACCAAGGCGCGCGATTTCCTTAACCAGTTTGCTGGCGATCGCTTGATTTTTGGCATCCGCCATCAAGAACACAGTTTCAATTGTACTATCAAGTGAACGGTTCATCCCAACCATTTGGAATTCATACTCAAAATCAGAAACCGTTCGCAGACCGCGAATGATAACAGCTGCCCCCACGTCGCGGGCGCAATCGATCAGAAGATTATCAAACGGATGCGCGACAATCTCGGTTTCGGTCTCTTGGGCGATGCTGGCACATTCCGCCTCTATCATCGCCACCCGTTCTTCCAATGTGAACAACGGTCCCTTGTCGCGATTGATCGCCACGCCAATCACTAATCGGTCGACCAGCGAACAAGCGCGGCGAATAATATCGGTATGCCCGTAGGTTACGGGATCAAACGTACCTGGATAAAGTCCGACGCGCATGGCGCACCTCCTCGTTTATGTCATCTGGCACGCAACATTAATGCGCTGGTGATTGCAAGGGGGGCTAGTGCCCCATGATCATGCCTTGCAATGCATCTTTTTCCATCGAAAGTTGCGACAGCCGCGCCTTGACCACATCACCGATAGAAATAAGTCCGATCATTGCGCCATCTTCGACCACCGGCAGGTGACGAAAGCGCCCATTCGTCATCATTTCCAACACCTTATCAGCGCTATCATTGCGCCCGCAACAAATCGGATTGGCCGTCATCAGCGCGCTAATCGGTTCGTCCAGACAGGCCGCACCACGTTTGCCAAGTTCGCGGACAATATCGCGTTCCGACAAAATCCCATCGGGCGACTTGCCCCCTTTGGACACCACAATCGTCCCGATCCGCTTTTGCGAAAGCAGCGCCACAGCCTCATAGACTTTTGCGCCCGGTTCAAGTGTCAGCACACCTGTATCTGCCTTGGACTTAAGAATCTGTTGCACGATCATGGCGGTCTCCTTTGAAATGCTGGATGCGCTAGCGTCCTAGCTTTTAGCCCCTCCTGTCAAGCGCGCCTGAGCTTCAAGTTGCGTGACTTCGCGCCGCAAACCTTCGATCAGCAGCGCAGCAAATCGGCTTAGGCGTTCCGATCGCCGGTCCGAAAGGTGGCGCACGAGGTAAAACGCGCGGGTTAACGCCAGCGCCTCTTGCAGCACGAAATGCAGTTCGGGCGCAAAGGGCATCGCGAAATCATGCACGATCCCGACCCCACCCTGACGCAGCATTTGCAACTGCACAGACACGGAATTAGACGCAAGTTGCACCGCCGTGGCACCAATATCGCCCAGATAATCCAGCTCCTTATCAAAGATCATATCGGGGATATAACCAACGATCCGTTCATCGCGAAGATCGGCAAGAGTTTGATATTGCACATTTTTTGTGGTGGCAAGATGCAGGTGATAATCGGTGATCTTCTGTACCGACAGCCTTCCGGCGTCCGGCGGGCTGACCGTGATGGCCATATCCGCCTCGCGTTTGGACAGGTTTACCACACGCGGCAACGCCAACACCTGAATTTCAAGCGCCGGATTTTCGGATTGGATCGCAGCACAAACCTGCGGCAGCAGGAAGTTAGCGCAGCCATCCGGTGCGCCAATGCGAATTTGCCCCGTTAGACCACCACGACCGGATGGCACATGCAGCGCGGGCGACAATGCGTCTTCGGCGCGGGTCGCATGGGACTGCAGCCGCGTGCCAAGGTCCGTCAACGCATAGCCCTGCGGTGATTTCACGAACAATGCGCCGCCAACCGCGTCTTCAAGCCGCGCAATGCGCCGCCCCAAGGTCGCCGGATCCATCCGCAACACAGGCGCGGCACCTGAAAGGCTTTCGGCCCGCGCAACAGCCAAGAATATCCGCACATCGTCCCAGTTCATCGCCATACCCACAAAAATGCAAAGCCATTTTGGTAATGTGGCGCTTTTCACAACAAAAATGCAAGGCTATGATGAAATCAACGCAACAGGAGGCACCCATGCAAGAACTGACCCATTACATTGGCGGCGCGCACGTCAAAGGCACGTCTGGCCGTTTCGCGGACGTCTTTAACCCCGCCACAGGCGAGGTGCAGGCCAAAGTACCGCTCGCCAACAGCGACGAAATGGACAAGGCGGTGGCAATCGCCGTCGCTGCGCAGCCCGCTTGGGCCGCCGTGAACCCGCAGCGCCGTGCACGCGTTATGATGAAATTCGTCGATCTGCTGAACCGCGACATGGACAAGCTCGCCGAGGCACTGTCACGCGAGCACGGCAAAACCCTGCCGGACGCCGCAGGCGATGTGCAACGCGGGCTTGAGGTCGCAGAATACTGCATCGGTGCGCCACAAATGCTTAAGGGCGAATTCACCGATGGCGCAGGCCCCGGAATTGATATTTACTCAATGAAACAAGCGCTTGGCGTCACCGCCGGCATCACGCCGTTTAACTTTCCAGCCATGATCCCGATGTGGATGTTCGCCCCTGCGATTGCGTGCGGCAATGCATTCATCCTCAAACCGTCCGAACGTGATCCATCGGTCCCACTGATGCTGGCCGAACTGTTTGAAGAAGCGGGCCTGCCCAAGGGCATCCTGCAAGTCGTGAACGGCGACAAGGACAGCGTCGATGCAATCCTTGATCATCCTGACATCATGTCGATTGGCTTTGTCGGTTCCACGCCGATCGCCGAATATATCTACGGGCGCGGCTGTTCCAACGGCAAGCGCGTTCAGTGTTTTGGCGGCGCGAAAAACCACATGATCATCATGCCCGATGCGGACATGGATCAGGCCGCTGACGCGTTGGTCGGCGCCGGATACGGGGCAGCCGGCGAGCGTTGCATGGCGATTTCCGTCGCCGTGGCCGTGGGCAATGACACAGCAGATCGTTTGATCGAAAAGCTGGTGCCGCGGATCGAAGCACTGAAAGTCGGCCCATATACGTCGGGCAATGACGTGGATTACGGCCCCGTTGTCACCGCCGCGGCCAAGGCCAATATCGAGCGTCTGGTGCAAACCGGCATCGACCAAGGCGCAAAACTGGTCGTGGACGGGCGCAATTTCAATCTGCAAGGCTATGAAAATGGCTTTTTCGTCGGCCCACACCTGTTTGATAACGTGACCACCGACATGGATATCTACACGCAGGAAATTTTTGGCCCAGTGCTGACCACCGTGCGCGCTGAAACCTACGAAGAGGCGCTGGCGATGGCGACCGATCATGAATACGGCAACGGCACCGCGATCTTTACGCGCGATGGTGACGCCGCGCGTGATTTCGCATCGCGTGTGCAGGTCGGCATGGTTGGCATCAACGTGCCTATCCCCGTGCCGCTGGCCTATCACACCTTTGGCGGTTGGAAAAAATCCGCCTTTGGCGACCTGAACCAGCACGGGCCTGACGCGTTCAAGTTCTACACCAAGACCAAGACCGTCACCGCACGCTGGCCCTCGGGCATCAAAGAGGGCGGCGAATTCTCTATCCCAGTGATGGAATAAGCAATCAGGCGCAGGTCGCAAAATTGTGACCTGCGCCAACCACACCTTGATCATAGGGTCATTCCACCGCACACTCTGTAAATGAACCCAAAGGAGGTTGCGATGATGATTGAGATGAACAGACGGACCATATTGGGCGGGCTGGTTGTTGCACCGCTCGCGCTTATGGGCACACGCGCCCACGCCGCGACGCATACGATCACCATCGAAGGTTTTGCTTTCTCGCCGGAAACGCTTGATGTTGCGGTCGGTGACACCGTTGTCTTTAGCAATGTCGACAATGCGCCCCACACCGGCACCGCCGAAGACGGCAGTTTTGACACCGGGCGCCTCAACAATGGCGATACAGGCGAAATTACCATTCAGTTGGTGGGTGCGCATCCCTACAAATGCGCCTTTCACCCCGCGATGCAGGGCGTGATTAACGCCTCCTAACCCAAGAGCGCGATCATGAACGAACCAGACTTTACCATCGGCATCGAGGAGGAATACCTTCTCGTGGATCGCGACAGCTTGATGCTTGCACAGGTTCCCGACGCGATGATGAAGGAATGCACTGCGGCGCTTGGCGGACAGGTCAGCCCCGAATACCTGCAATGTCAGATCGAGATTGGCACCGGCGTCTGCGCCACGATTGACGAGGCGCGCCAAGACCTGAAGCATCTGCGCACAACCGTACGCGACGTCGCCGAAAACTATAACCTCGCGCCAATCGCCGCTTCCTGCCATCCGCTGGCCGATTGGAAGCAGCAACACCACACAGAAAAAGACCGCTATAATCAGTTGCGCATCGAATTGGGCGGGGTTGTGCGGCGGATGCTGATCTGCGGGATGCATGTTCATGTTGGGCTGAACGACGATCCGCTACGCGCCGATCTGATGGGGCAGATGTCGTATTTCCTGCCGCACTTGCTGGCGCTTTCTACCTCGTCGCCGTTCTGGCAGGGCGAAGACACTGGGCTGGCCTCGTATCGCCTGACGGTGTTCGACAATCTGCCGCGCACCGGGTTGCCGCCGCAACTTGATAGCTGGGGGGAATACGACAGGTCCGTGCAAGCGCTGGTCGATCTGGGCGTAATCGAGGATTCATCGAAAATCTGGTGGGATTTGCGGCCCTCATCGCGGTTCCCGACGCTTGAGACCCGTATTTGCGATGTTGGCCCACGGCTCGAACATACGCTGTCGATTGCTGCATTGATCCAATGCCTGACCCGGATGCTCTATCGCTTGCGCCGCGACAACCAGCGTTGGCGCCAATATGACAATTTTCTTGTGGCTGAAAACCGCTGGCGTGCACAACGTTATGGTGTGAACGAGGGGCTGATCGACTTTGGCCGTGGTGCAATCGTGCCGTTTGCCGACCTGCTGGATGAAATGATTGAATTAGTCGGCGAAGACTCCGAGGCGCTGAAGTGCACAACCGAAGTCACGGGCGCACGTGATATCCTCAAGCTTGGCACGAGTGCGGACCGCCAACGTGCAGTGGCGCAGGTGGCGGCAGTTGCGGGTGACGGCCACACCGATCAAATGCGCGCGGTAGTCTCTCATCTGATCGCGGAATTCAGCACCGACCTTTAGGAAATAATCGACGCCCCTTTGGTGATCTTGTCACTGACACGTCGCACCACTGGGCATAAAATTGTCTCGTAACTCAAAAGGATGTTCCCCATGTTCAAAAACAACGTTGGTCAGATTGACCGTACCCTGCGCATCGTTATTGGTGTCGCGCTTCTTGCAGGCTTTTTCCTTAACGCTGATGCCGCATACCGCTGGCTGTATCTGATAGGCATAGTGCCGCTGGCGACGGGTCTGATGGGTAGCTGCGCAATCTATTCCGTTTTCGGATTTAGCACCTGCCAAATGAAGAAATAACCAATCATGGCGGCCTTACTCGGCCGCCACTTTCCGTTTTGCTGCAAGCATCGGCTTAAGGTAATGGCCGGTGTAGCTTTCGGCCACTTCAGCCACCTGTTCGGGCGTTCCCGTAGCCACGACCATGCCGCCACCGTCCCCCCCTTCGGGGCCAATGTCGATGATCCAATCGGCAGTCTTCACAACATCCAGATTGTGTTCGATTACGATCACCGAGTTGCCCTGCTCGACTAGCTCGTGCAGCACCTCAAGCAGCTTTTTCGTATCCTCGAAATGCAGACCCGTTGTGGGTTCGTCCAAAATATAAAGCGTGCGTCCAGTTGATCGCTTTGCCAACTCCTTGGACAGCTTGACGCGCTGCGCCTCACCGCCCGACAGGGTCGTCGCGGATTGGCCAACCTTGATATAGCCAAGGCCGACCCGCACCAGTGCATCCATCTTTTCACGGATGCTGGGGACGGCCTTGAAAAACGCTTGTGCATCTTCAACTGTCATATCAAGAACGTCCGCTATGCTTTTGCCTTTAAAGCGAACTTCTAATGTTTCGCGGTTATAACGCCCGCCTTTGCAGGTCTCGCATTGCACGTAAACATCGGGCAGAAAGTGCATCTCGATCTTGATCAAACCATCGCCGGAACAGGCCTCGCAGCGCCCGCCCTTGACGTTAAAACTGAACCGCCCAGGTTTGTAACCGCGCGTCTTTGCCTCGGGCAGGCCCGCGAACCAATCGCGGATCGGCGTGAAGGCACCCGTATAGGTCGCGGGGTTGGATCGCGGCGTGCGGCCAATGGCGCGCTGGTCGATGTCGATCACCTTGTCCAGATGCTCAAGCCCCTTGATCTGATCACAAGGTGCTGGCGTTTGCCGTGCGCCGTTCAAGCGCATGCTTGCCGTCTTGAACAGGGTTTCAATCGTCAGTGTCGATTTACCGCCACCCGACACACCCGTCACGCATACAAATTTCGCCAACGGAAAATCCACATTGATGCCGCGCAGGTTGTTGCCCGTCGCGTTCTTGATGCTGACCTTTTTCTTGTTACCCTTGCGTCGGTTCGCGCTGAACGGAATTTCACGCGTGCCGGTCAGATATTGGCCGGTGATGCTGTCGGGATTAGCCTCGATTTGCGCAGGCGTGCCCTGCGCGATGATCTGCCCACCGTGCACGCCTGCGCCCGGGCCGATATCGAACACATAGTCCGCTTCGCGAATTGCTTCTTCGTCGTGCTCCACCACGATCACCGTATTGCCTTGATCACGCAGGTTTTTTAGCGTGATCAGCAGGCGAGAATTGTCGCGCTGATGCAAGCCAATCGACGGCTCATCCAGCACGTACAGCACGCCCGTGAGGCCCGATCCGATTTGGCTGGCCAAACGAATGCGCTGCGCCTCGCCGCCCGAAAGCGTGCCTGCGTTGCGCGACAAGGTCAGGTATTCAAGGCCGACATTGTTCAGAAACCCCAAGCGTTCGCGGATTTCTTTCAAAATCGCCTTGGCGACGGCGTTTTTTTGCTTGGTCAGGGATGCAGGCACGCTTTCGCACCAATCAAACGCCTCGCGGATCGACATCTGCACGACGTGGCCCACATGGAGGCCACCGATTTTGACGGCCAAAGCTTCGGGACGCAGTCGGAATCCTTCGCAGGTTTTGCAGTGACGGTTATTCTGATAGCGCTCGAATTCTTCGCGAATCCAGTTGCTGTCGGTTTCACGATAGCGGCGTTCCATGTTCGGGATCACGCCTTCGAATGCGCGGCTCACTTGATAAACGCGGCCACCCTCGTCATAGCGAAATTTAATCTCTTCCTCGCCCGAACCATAAAGAAACACCTGCTGCACGTTTTCGGGCAGATCCATCCAGCGGGTATTCTTGTCGAACGCGAAATGTTTCGCAATCGCTTCAATGGTTTGCAGGAAATACGGCGATTTTCCTTTGCGCCAAGGGGCCAGCGCCCCGTCATAGATTTTTAGCGACGGATCTGGCACCACAAGGCGCTCATCAAAGAACAGCTCGACCCCCAAACCGCCACAGGCCGGGCAGGCCCCAAAGGGCGCGTTGAACGAAAACAGGCGTGGTTCGATTTCAGGAATCGTGAAACCGGATACGGGACAGGCGAAATTCTCGGAAAACGTAATGCGCGCCGGCTCGCCTTCTGCAGGGGCGGTTTCCAGAACCGTAATGCCATCGGCCAAATCCAACGCGGTGCGGAAACTGTCGGCAAGCCTCGTTTCCAGCCCTTCACGCACAACGATCCGGTCAACAACCACGTCGATGTCATGGCGGAATTTTTTGTCGAGCGTCGGCGGTTCGTCCAGCTCGTAAAACTCACCATCGACCTTGACGCGTTGAAAGCCTTGCTTGCGTAACTCTAGGAATTCCTTGCGGTATTCGCCTTTGCGGTCGCGGATGATCGGGGCCAACAGATAGCCGCGCGTGCCCTCTTCCATGTCCATGACACGGTCAACCATATCCTGCACTTGCTGCGCTTCGATTGGCAATCCGGTGGCGGGCGAAAATGGTGTGCCCGCCCGCGCAAATAGCAAACGCATGTAGTCGTAAATCTCGGTCACGGTGCCGACGGTGGATCGCGGATTCTTGCTGGTGGTCTTTTGTTCGATGGAAATCGCAGGCGACAGACCGGAAATGCGATCTACATCGGGCTTTTCCATCATATCCAGAAACTGGCGCGCATAGGCAGACAGCGATTCCACGTAGCGGCGCTGGCCTTCGGCATAGATCGTGTCGAACGCGAGACTGGACTTTCCCGAGCCAGAAAGGCCTGTAATCACAACCAGTTGGTCGCGCGGAATGTCCACGTCGATGTTCTTGAGATTGTGTTCGCGCGCGCCGCGCACTTCGATGAATTTCTGCTCTGCCATGCTGGCCCCCTACTGAGAGGTTAAGATGTAGTTTAACTGGCCCGCGCCGCCAACCCAAAATGCGGAACATGTCGTGAACATGCATGCTGCCCATTTACATTTCATTTTTGGAATGTATTTACTAACGGCAACACCAAGAATGGAACATATCATGTTGAACTTACTTCGCACAAAAAGCCAACGCCCTGCAGGCCTCACTGCCGCTGACGTTGTAGCACAGGTCTCTGATGGAACGCTGACCCTGATCGACATTCGCGATCCCAGCGAGGCCGCGATGACCGGCAGAGCAAAAGGCGCGGTTGCAATCCCGCTGGTGGCGCTGCAGATGCATGCCGATCCGGCCAGCCCAGAATGCCACATATCCCTTAAGACTGACCAACCGATCGCGCTTTATTGTGCTTCGGGCGCTCGGTCCGGGATGGCTGTACAAATGATGCGGCAAATGGGTTACGAAAACGTCACAAATTTAGGCGGTTTGCATCACTGGAGCGCAGCGGGCGGCGAAGTCGTCTAACGCCGGACCAAATATCGCAGCTTAACGTCCACTTCCCAGAACGACGCAATTGTGTTTTCCTTTCGGTATTCAACGATCCGAGGATTTCATAATGCGCCGTTTTGATCTGCTTATTGGCCTGTGTTTGTTGCCTGCTGCCCTCGCGGCGCAGGACCGCCCGAATACGGTCCTTGTGCTGAATGCCTCGGGGTCCAGGTGGGGGCAGATTGACGGTGTCGCCAAAATCACCATCGCGCAAGAGCTCGTCACCGATCTGCTGCAAACCCTCCCCGCTGACCAGCGCATTGGCCTGACGGTTTACGGCCACCGCACGCGGGGCGATTGACTTACATTGAAACCATCGTCGCGCCTGATCTGGGCACACGCGATGCAATTGCACAGGCTGTGGCGGGTATCCACCCGCTAGGCAAAACACCGATGACCGACGCCGTGATCGCCGCCGCGCAGGCCCTGCTTTATACCGAAGTCAGCGCCAGGGTTATCCTTGTAAGTGACGGCACTTTCCGCGCCACGAATGGCGAGGGTGGGCCAGTCATCACTGATCAGGTCATTTGGACCATCGCCAGCGATGCGCGTGTCATCGCCGAAAACGAGACTGGCAACCTGATTCCTCTTGATGCGATAGAAGGCACGCACCGTGCGACCGCCACACGGGTGGTGCAGGAATTGACCGAGGAAACACTCTTCACCGCGCCAGGCGCGGGCGATGTGAGGTCACCTTGCCCTTTACCCCCCCCGCCGCTGGCCACCGTCGGCGGCCCCGCAACTACCCCGATTGGCGCGACCGTGCCCGTCCAATGGACTGGCACGAATGCAGATATCAACCGCGTTGTTGTCGCCATCCCCGGCGAGCGTGACTACGAAACCCACGCCTATACTAAGAACGACAGCCTGCTTGATCTGCAAATGCCATTCGAACCTGGCATGTAGAAACTACGCTATGTCAGCGGCACGAACGATCTTGGGGTCGGCCCTTTGTTCGAAGTCACGCAGGCGGACGTCAGCCTCATGGCGCCCGACACCGCCACGCCGAGTGACACGATTGACGTAGGCTGGAACGGGCCAGATTATGTCGATGACGATATCACGGTCAGCGAATTGGGTGATGACCGTGATATTGATTACGCCAACACGCAGCGTGGCAATCCCGCGGAACTTACCACGCCCGACACACCCGGCATCTATGAATTGCGCTATGTGATGCGGCAAGATTCAACTGTGATCGGTACGTGCATGATCATCGTGACCAAATAACGCAAAAGGGCGACCCCGATAAAGTAGCCGCCCTTTTTATTGTTGCCGCCGTGGGCCGCTTACATATGGATCACACGTCCGTAAGCATCCAGCACGCTTTCGTGCATCATTTCTGACAAGGTTGGATGTGGGAAGACGGTGTTCATCAGGTCTTCCTCGGTGGTCTCAAGCTGGCGACCGACAACATAGCCTTGGATCAGTTCGGTGACTTCCGCGCCAATCATATGCGCGCCCAGAAGCTCGCCTGTTTTGGCATCAAATACGGTTTTGACCATGCCTTCGGGTTCACCCAGCGCAATCGCCTTGCCGTTGCCCATGAACGGAAACCGGCCGACCTTGATGTCATAACCCAGTTCTTTGGCCTTGGCCTCGGTGTAGCCGACGGACGCAACCTGCGGGTGGCAATAGGTGCAACCGGCGATGCTTTCGGGTTTGATCGGATGCGCGTGTTTGCCCGCGATCAGATCGGCAACCATGACACCTTCGTGGCTGGCCTTATGTGCCAACCACGGCGCACCTGCGATATCGCCAATGGCATAAAGCCCGTCAACGCCGGTGCGGCAGAATTCGTCCGTCACAACATGGGTGCGGTCGATCTTGACCCCCAGTTCCTCAAGCCCCAAGCCTTCGACGTTGCCAACGATACCAACGGCAGAAATGACTGTGTCAAATTCCATCTTTTCGACTTTGCCGTTCGCTTCGATATGCGCCGTAACTTTGCCTTTTGCGCGATCCAGCTGCTTGACCATGGATTTCTCCATGATCTTCATGCCCTGCTTGACGAACGCCTTTTTCGCAAATGCGCTGATTTCGGCGTCTTCCACGGGCAGCACGCGGTCCATAACTTCGACAACCGTCGTGTCAGCACCCAGCGTGTTGTAAAAGCTGGCAAATTCAATGCCGATAGCGCCTGAGCCTATGACCAGAAGTTTCTTGGGCATATGCGGTGGCTGCAACGCGTGTCTGTAGGTCCAGACCAGATCGCCATCAGCCTCAAGACCGGGTAATTCACGCGCGCGCGCACCGGTGGCTAGAACGATATTCTTGGCCGTCAGCTCTTGGGTGCCTTTGTCGGTTTTGACGCTAACCTTACCTTTGGCAGGCAGTGTTGCGGCCCCCATGACAACGGTAATTTTGTTCTTTTTCATCAGATGGCCAATGCCGCCCGAAAGCTGACCTGCAACGCCGCGCGACCGCTTGACCACCGCGTCCAGATCATAGTCGATGCCCGTAGCCGTAAGGCCAAATTCCTTGGCGCGCTGCATCAGGTGAAACACTTCAGAACTACGCAGCAGTGCCTTGGTCGGAATACAGCCCCAGTTCAGGCAAATACCACCCAAGAGTTCACGTTCGACAATGGCCACCTTCATGCCCAATTGTGCTGCGCGAATAGCAGCCACATAGCCCCCCGGACCGGCACCGATGACGACAAGATCGAAATTGCTGGCAGCCATGTGCCTCTCCTCCAATTACAAAACTAGTTTGACGCTAAACTAAATTGCAAAGGGCTGCCAGTGACCTGAGGTCATGGCAGCTATTTCCTAGGCGCAACCCCGGGCGGCGGCGCATCACCAGCACTTCGGACACAATTTCGCCCATCAGCCTTGGCAAGGTAAAGCGCCTGATCTGCCTTTTTTAACAGGCTTTGCGGGTTCGTGCCGCTAACAGGAAACGCCGATACCCCCGCTGAAATGGTGACCCGTGGCAACGGCCCATCCACATAGCGTACTTGGGTGCTGGCAATCGCATCGCGCAATTCCTCGGCCAATTCGACCGTGCGCGCCAGATCGGCATTTGGCACAATCACCGCGAATTCCTCGCCGCCGATACGGCAGCACACTTCGTCGGGGGTGGCAACATCAAGCAGCTTTTTACCAATTGCCCGCAGCACCATGTCGCCCGCGTCATGGCCGTGATTATCGTTGAAGTTCTTGAATTTGTCGGCATCAAACGACACCAGCCCAAAGGAGCGTTTCTTACGGTCACAAATCGAGATTTCACGCCGCATCGCGTCCAAAAAGTAGCGCCGATTATACAGCCCCGTCAGCGGATCGCGAATGGACTGGTCGTGCAATTCATCGCGGAGTTTCACATTGGCAATCGCCATCGAGATGTGTTCACCGCAGCGCACTGAAAATTCACTGCTGTCGCGCACATGAACCGCACCGTCTTGGCCCGTATCAAAGCGTATATGCAGCAGGCCAACAGTGTCGCCATGGGCAACAATTGGCACACAGATATATTCGCTCGGGGCAACCGCGCCGTCAGCTTTGGCATGATCGCACAGAAAACACATGGCCGCGGCCTCGTATTCGTAGGCGCGCCCACGCCGCAGCGCCCAACAGCTATCAGGTGAGATGTGATCATGCAGATCACCGCTGGGCCATGAACAGACCCCGTCCAGGACATCACGACTGTTGGAATAGACGTAGAGCTGCCCGGCGGTTCCCGGCAGCAATTTATCCATGAATTTGGTGACAATCATGAACAGTTCATCAAGCGATTTACACGATTGAAGCCACTCATCCAGACTGCCCAGCATCTTGGCCTCGGCCTGGCGGGAGCGTTCGGTAGCCAGAATGTCTTTGGCCCGACCTTCGGCCATTTCGGCCATGATTTTTGCATTAGCCAGATCACGCGCGACGCGACGCGACTCCGAGACGTCAGTAAACGTCACAACATAGCCGCCGCCGCGCGCAGGCCGCGCGCTGGTTTGCACGACCCGCCCCGATGGCAGCGTAAGGTCGAACGAATAGGGCTGGTGTGCCTTGATCAGCGCGTCCGACCAGGCGCGATCGTGATCCGAAATCTGCCCGTGCGAGAGGGAATTATCGCGAAATTCGTCCCGTTCCGTACCAATTGTCAGGTCTGCGCCACTAATTTCAAGCACGTCGAAAATACGGGTGTTGTGCAGTTCACAAATCCCGTCCTCGGACCATACAAGGATACCTTGCTCCATGATGTTCATGATTTCGGTCGCAAGGTCGGCTTGGCCATCGTTAGATAGATCAAGCCCGTCTTGCCAAGTAGGCACAGGCGTGTCCGTGTCGATCTTGCCCTGTTTCACCTGCACACCCGCTTAACTGTCCTTCGAGTGTTTATCGCGCAGAAATCTTGCCGTGATCTTAATCGAACCAGGGCAAATCCCAACAATCTAGATCAAAGTTTTGGGATTTAGGCCGCCGCTGCCGCATCAACAGCGCGCAATGCCGCCCCATAGCCGCCTTCGGACAACCATGCCGCTTCGGCCTTGGTGCTGGTACGCTCAAGGGCCGCGTTGCGAAACGGAAAGCGTCCAAACAGGCGGATTACTTCACGGTGCGCGCGGGCATGTCGCAGATTATCGGCTGCTGCATCAGGCATCCGGCTGCAAATCAGGCGCACGGCGCGATCCTGATCAATCAGGTTCTCGGAATGCACCAGCGGCATATAGAAAAAGTGGCGGGCCGGTTCGCCGACCTTCATGTCCCAATCGCGGCTGATGGCAATTTTAGATGCCGCACGGGCCGATTTGTCGGACTGAAACGCCTCGCCTGTGTCGCGAAACATATTGCGCGGCAACTGGTCGGTCAGAATGATATAGGCCAGCGATCCAACCGGATAAGTCAGCCAAAGGCCGCATGCGCCGTCCTTGGCCTCTTGCCATGTACTCAGGAACTTGTCGCGAATCTCGGCATCAAGCTCGGCACCGCCACCATACCAGCCATTGGGACCGACCTCATCAAACCAAAATGTCAGGATGCTCTCAGGTGTGACCACAGAACCTCCTCCTTTAAAGACTACTCAATAACGTTGGTGAAAGCGTTGCAGTTTCAAACCGTTGTGGCAACCCATTAGACATACGCTGGTGTTTATTCTTGTTGCTCTTCGATCTCGGCGTCGATGTAGATTTCTTGTGCCACTTCGGCGATCACGTGCGAAGCCGTGGGCGAAACCGGCGAATAGGGCACCATATCCTCGACTGCGGTCGCGCTGTGGCGCTGTGTCATCCGGTAAAGACCATAGATCGCCATGGCGCCCATCAAGACAGCAATGAACATCCAGAATGCCTGTGGGCCGACAACGCCCATGCCCCAACCGATCAACAATGGTCCGGCAATCGCGCCAACTCCATTGATGAACAAAAATCCAGCCGATGCCGCCGCCATGTCTTCGTGTTCAAGAAAGTCGTTGGCATAGGCGATTAGCAGCGAATAAAGCGGATTAGAGGTGCCGCCTACAAATCCGGCGCCAATCAGCAAAACGGTAAACGATCCGGCCCCCAACAATGCCGCCAAAAGGGCGCCAACCGCACCTACAGCGCCCATCGCGATGATCAACACGCGGCGGTCCATCCGGTCAGACAGCCAGCCAATCGGGTATTGCGCCACCAATGCGCTGACATAGATCACCGATACTATTATCGAAATTTTCCCGACACTTAGGCCGATTTCGGTGCCGTAAACCGCCACCATGCCAAACTGCGCCGAATAGACCCCGCCCATCAAGAACATGCCAACGGATGCAAGAGGTGATGCTGCGATCAGCTCGCGCAGGCGCATCGGTTTTGTTCTGTCAAACGCAGGTGTGGGCACCACCGATAATAGGATCGGCGCAAAGGCAAGCGACACCAAAACCGACGGAATAATGAAAAGCGTAAAGCCCGAAATATCGCCTTGGGAAATGATCACTTGGGCGGCCACGATCCCACCCATCTGCACGATCATATAAAGCGACAAAGCCTGCCCGCGATTTTCGTTTGTGGCCGCATTGTTCAACCAGCTTTCCGCCGTTACATAGACGCCCGAAAAACAAAAGCCGATCAACACGCGACCCAATGTCCAGGCCCAGACCTCGGCAAGGACGGGATACAGGATCAAGACGGCGGAAATCGTCGACCCAAGGGCCGCAAAGACCCGCACATGCCCGACGCGCCGGATCATTTCGGGGGCAAGCCGCGAGCCACCCAAAAAGCCAACAAAATAAGCCGACATAACGATCGACATCTCGAAGGCGCCAAAGTTTTCAGCAGCGCCGCGCAGGCCCAACAGTGTGCCCTGCAAACCGTTGCCTACCATAAGCATGAACATGCCCAAGAACAGGGCCCATGAGGTTCCAAGAACTTTGATCATCATTAACCCCTTTGGGCGCTACGAACCTCAAGGCTAGCGGTTCTTGTTTGCCAGTCGTGCATCATCCGCGACGTAGCATTCGCCATGCGCGCCCAATTGGCACCACAGACCTGCACTGTCCATATGAAAAATTCGTAAATCAAATCACGCTTTTGGTAAAAGCAGCGAGGCATCGCCATATGAAAAAAAGCGATATTTTTTTGCAATGGCATGGGCATAAATGTCGCGCACGCGATGCTGCCCGATCAGTGCTGACACAAGCATCATCAATGTCGACTTGGGCAGATGAAAATTCGTCATCAGCCCATCCGCAATGCGAAACCGGAACCCCGGTGTAATGAAAATATCGGTCGGGCCTTCCCATGGGCCAAGCCCACCGTCAGTTGCAGCACTTTCGATCAAGCGCAACGCGGTTGTGCCCACCGGAATGATCCGTCCTCCCGCCGCGCGTGTCGTGTTGATTTCGTCGGCGGCCACTTGCGTGACCTGCCCCCATTCCGCATGCATTTTATGGTCCGCGATATCATCAACCTTGACCGGCAAGAACGTCCCCGCCCCCACATGCAAAGTGACATAGCTGAAATCGACTCCCCTGGCCGCCAAAGCTGCCAGCATCGTGCGATCCAGATGCAGCGAGGCCGTGGGGGCGGCAACCGCCCCCTTATGGCGCGCCCAGACGGTCTGATAATCCTGTTTATCGGCGTCGTCGGCGGGGCGCTTGGCAGCGATGTAGGGCGGCAATGGCATTGCCCCTGCGGCTGACAAAGCAGCATCAAAATCATCGCCAGTCAGATTAAACCGCAACATCCCCTGCCCGTCCGCAACCGCCTGCAGGCTGGCGCTCAGATCGGCGGAAAACACCACCGTTTCGCCAATTTTAAGTTTGCGCAGCGGCTTGATCAGCGCCGCCCAACACCCGTCTGCGCGCGGCTCTAGCAGGGTCACTTCGATCTTTGCGGTCACATCTCCCTGCGATGAGGCGCGATGACGCGCACCGCTCAGACGGGCAGGAATGACTTTGGTGTCGTTCAGCACCATCCGATCACCTGCACGCAGCTGATCAGGCAAGTCGCGTACGTACAGATCGCGGGTTTCGTCGCCCTGCGAAAGCAGGAGTCGCGCATCGCTGCGCGGCGTCACTGGACGGGTCGCAATTAGCGCCTCGGGCAGGTCGAAATCAAAATCGCTCAGCTTCACGCCGCTCTCCTCTTGGGGTATGATTAGCGCTATTCACCGACCTGTGGCGGCGGGCGGCGGAATATGTCACGGAACATCCCCGGCGTGAGCGCACTGAGAGGATTCACCGCAACACGCGCACTATCCGCCGGACCGCGCAGGGTAAAGTTAAAGCCGATCAAGCCTTCGCCCGGACGGGTCAAAAAGCTACCGATGCCGTTCAGCAGAAAGATCGGCGACACAACTCCCTGAAAATCCATATCGCCATCCATAATGGTATAAATCCCGTCCAGCGACAGGCCCAAACCCGGCCCGACAGCGCTTGATTGTGTCACGATGATCTGGTCGGGCGTGATGCGAAACGTGGCGTCAACATTGGCAAAGGCCAGCCCCTGCCCGTCCAATTGCTGCAACAAGCCAATCACACTGATTGCGTCCAAAAGCTCGGCCAAGGCAGGCGCATCGCGCACGCGCAAGTCGGTTGCCGCAAGGGTTGCGTCATAGTTGCCTTCGCTGCCTGCGGGCAACAGGGTCAGTTCCATCTCGCCGCCTTGGGCGTTTTCAAGCAGGCCTGTCGCGCGGAACACACTACCGGCATCACCGCTTTGTAAACGCACCGCCGAACGACCAGCTACCGGCACGACAGTGCCCTGCACTGGCGCCGTCCCATTGACTCGTGCTGTGAAACCGCCCGAAAATCCGCCACCACTGTCGAATTCGCCACGAAAATCCGTCAGCGCGATCCCCTCCGAGATTTGCACATTATCAAGTGCGATTTCCATCGGTCCGCCCTCGCCACCGCTATCACCAAACGCCGCATTGCGCAGATCAAGCGCACCACCTGCCACAATTACCCGTGCAGGTTGCCCCGCGCCGCGCCCCCGCAGTATCACAGGCGCATCGAACCAGCCTCTGACCTGAACTCGTTCAAACCGCGCCTCGTCCAGACCACCAACCGGACTAAGCCGGATTGCCCCCTGCGCCTGTAGCCCCCCAGCATCCAATGCTATTGATGTAATTTCGGGCACTTCGCCTGCGGTCCCAACGACACTCAGATCCCCACCAGCATCACGCCCCTTGCGCCAGCCCAGAGCCGGCAATTGCATCCCCAGTCCCACCATCTGCGATGTCAGACGAAACGCCGGCACCGCATCACGGCGCAAGTCTATTTCGAAATCAGCGTGCGTCGCCCCATCAATCGCGCCCGTGGGCAGTCCAATGTTAAATTCGCGCGCAAACCTTTCAGAAAGCTCGACCGACCCGTTGATTTGCCCAAGACCTGCATCGGCAAGGTCAAAGCTTTTCTCAAAAACCACTTGTGCCGGAACATCCCCGATCCTTAACGGGCCCGTTATTGTCATTCCGTCATTCTGTGCTCTCAATTCGAGTTCCGCGGCTGCTAGTCGGTGATCCGGCACCAACTCTGTGCTCGTCACGTCGCGCAGACGGGCGGTGGCACTATAAGTTATATCTTCGCGCGTGATGCGTTGGCTAAGCAGGAGATTTATCTGCGCGGCAATCTCGGCGCGGCCATCGGCAACTGTTGTCGCTATTCCCGCTTTGCTAATGAAATTGAATGGGTCGTAATCAAGCAATGCCAGGGCCGCCGTGATCGTGCTGGCCCCTCGGACATCAATCTGCGCCGGGCGCGTTATCGTGCGCGTCCGCGTGTCGGGAATGCGAAAGACCGACCCGTCAATCGCCACGCGCCCACCTTGGGACGGGGTCACGTAGCCGCGATCAAGCGCCACACTCAGTGCAGTGCCATCAAAACTCAGCACGCCTTCCCCATCCGTGATTGGTGGCAACGTGCGCAGGTAGCGCAGGTTCAGGTCGTCAAATTCTGCGGTCAGGCTTAGAATCGCTGGCTGATCGGGAACAAGGCGCACCGCAGCGACAAAATCACTAAACCTCGCCGCCAAAAGGTTTTCCGAGAGCCAAGCACGGGACCGCGGCATCATCGCTTCGGGCCAGATCGCCAAAAGGCGGTCGTGCGACAGGCTGTCGATTGCGCCGTCCAATGCCACCCGCCAACCATCAGGTGCCGCGACGACCTCGCCGCGCACAACTGCGCGCTGGTTTTCATCCTGCAACACGGCTTGGCCAAGGGTGAGGGTAAAGGGGTCAAGGCGCAGTCGGAAATCGGCCACGGCCGTGCCAACATCAAGCGCTTCAGCATAGATACCAGCGGGATTGACCTGCATATTATTAAGGCTCAACTGCGCCAGAAAGGCACCGGGCCAATTGTCGGTAAACTCGCGCAAGTAGGCCTTGCCCTCGCCCTGAAAACTGCCCCAGCTGCTTTGCACTTCGATATAGCTAAACCCGACCTCGGAGGTGACCGGATTATAGGTCAGATAGGTGCGGGCTTGCTCGAACCTGATCGGCCGGGTGGCATTGGTGGGGCGCACGACCCCTTCACCAATTTCGAGCAGCGCATTCAGGGGCCCCAATGCGCCCTCCCCGTCAATCGTAGCGCGCAGGGTTGCGGAAATCGGTGCCTCGATCACCGACAGCCAGCTAAGCGCGGGTGATTGCGTCGCCAGATCAGCCGCCGCCACATCATCAATCCCAAGGCTGATATCAGCAGCGCGGCTGTCGCGCGTGCTTGTGTAACTCAGGCTCATCGTCGTGATGTAGGACCGCCCCGACAATAGCGCGACCTCACCGCGCAGGGAGGTCTGGTTTCCGCGCAAATCCAGATCAAGCTGGCCACCGTCCACGGTCCAGCTACGGCCCGCTCGCGTATCGTCAAAGTTCACGATCAAACCGTCGGCTTGCACACGCTCAAGGGCTGCCAATTCGCCACGCTCGAACACCTGATCGAAATCATCCAGCAGCGCTGTCAGACTTTCGGCCTCGCCAACCGACGTGGCCGAGGCCCCAAACGCAATCGCCACCGTGCCGTCGCGGGCACGACGTAGGTTGATCTGCGCGCCGCTCAGCCGGACTTCTTGGGCCAATATCGCGCCTTTGATCAGCCCGCGCGGCGACAAAAGCACCTCAACGACCGGAAAGCGCGCAAGTGGTGAACCGGCACTGTCGCGCAGCACGGCGTTGGTCAGGCGAATGCGTGGGTGTAAATCCGTGCCGATCGTAAAGAAAATATTTCCAAACCGAAGACTGCCACCGTCAAGAACCCCGGCGACACGCGCTTCTACACGGGTTTTGATCCATGTGGGGGCGGTGATTTCACGGCCCAGCATCATCACGACACCGATTACGCCAAATAAGAGCGGCAAGCCAAGCACAAGCGCGGCAGCGCGCACCACAAAACGCGGTTTAACGCGCCATTTGGACGGCGGCGACAAAGCTTGTTGGTCGTCGGTCATAAAAACATTGGCAATAATGCGCCCTAAGGGTCAGTTGTGCTTTATATTTGCGTGTTGCGGACTAAAATAAAACAGGAAACCACACAACTGCGCAAAGGAGTGCTGAAATGACTGACGCACCGCTTGAAATAGGCCAAATTGCACCGCCCGTATCCCTGCCCCGTGACGGCGGAGACACCGTTTCGCTATCAGATTACGCCGGACAGGCTGTCGTGCTGTATTTCTATCCGCGCGACGACACGCCCGGCTGCACAATAGAGGCGAGCGGGTTTACGGACATGGCCGCAGAATTTTCTGCCGCCGGCGTCGTCGTGCTTGGCGTATCCAAGGACAGTGTCAAAAAGCACGACAAATTCCGCGACAAATATGCGCTGTCGGTGCCGCTATTGTCGGACGAAGACGGGGATGTGTGCGAACGCTATGGCGTCTGGGTGGAAAAGAACATGTATGGCAAGACTTACCTTGGTATCGAGCGCGCGACGTTCCTGATCGACGGAGCGGGTAAAATCGCCCAAGTTTGGCGCAAGGTCAAAGTGCCGGGCCACGTCGAGGCGGTTCTGGACGCCACCCGCAAGCTTTACGCACACATCCGGCAGGAGGCCGCCAAATGACGCGCAAGAACGATCTTCATCCGGCAACGATTGCAGCCCATGGCGGCAGCATCGGCGATGATATCGTGCCTAAGATAGCCATGGCGACGACCTATGGGCGCGACACTGACTATGCGCTGTTTGATCCCGCCAATATCTATGGACGCGACAACAGCGATATCACCCGCCAATGCGAAGACGTGCTGGCACAGCTGGAAAAGGCTGACGCAGCACTACTGTTCCCTTCGGGCATGGCGGCGATCGCGGCTATCTTTCGCGCGCTGCCCAGTGGCGCGACCGTGGTGGCACAGTCTGGCATTTACTGGGGCACGACCAAATGGTTGCGCGATTTCTGCTCGCGCCGGACTGTGACGCTGATTGAAGTGGACGCGGCAGACACAGCCCAACTTGGCGCTGCCATATCGACCCATAAGCCGCAGATAACATTCATTGAAACGCCTTCTAACCCTTGGCTGAAGACTGTCGACATCGCGCAAACGGCAGCACTGACCCATGCGGCGGGCGGGTTGCTGGTAGTCGATTCCACTGCCGCCACACCGATCCTGTCACAACCGCTGACCCTTGGCGCGGATATCGTAATGCATTCAGCGACTAAGGCGATCAACGGTCATTCCGATGTGCTGTCTGGTGTGCTTGCGACCAATGCGCCCAACGCGCCAATCTGGCATGCTATCGCCGTTGATCGCCACGATGCGGGCGCTGTGATTAACCCGTTTGCTGCATGGCTACTGCTGCGCGGCATGCGCACCCTGCCCCTGCGCGTGGAACGGATGAGCGCGACAGCACTTGCCTTTGCTACCCATTTCGCCGCCCATCAAAAAATCGAAACCGTCTATTATCCCGGACTACCCAACCACGCGGGCCACGCGGTAGCCGCACAGCAGATGACGGGCGGGTTTGGCTGTCTTTTGTCGGTGCTGGTGCGCGGTGATGCGGCAGATGCCTTGCGCGTTGCGGGCCGCCTGCAACTGTTTGCGCGCGCGACCTCGCTTGGTGGGGTCGAAAGCCTCGTGGAGCATCGCCACACTATCGAGCCGCACACCGGCATCCCGCCCAACCTGCTGCGCCTGTCGATCGGCATCGAACACGCGGGCGACCTGATTGCCGATATGGAGCAAGCCCTTGGGTGATATCCTCCTCCCGCTGGCCCAAATGGCCGACACGGTGTTGCGCACCGCCGAGGGGCGCGAAAAGACCGCCCTGTCACGTGCGTTTGCCGCCCAGTGGCAGGCGGCCCGCGCACGCGGTGAGAGGCCCGAAATCGGCACTGCGAGCCCACCAACCGAACCCGCACGCCCTGCCAAGCCAGAACTGCTGAACCCGCGCGATGTGCCGCGCCGCAAGCCCGGCACAGTTGAAGGACGCATCGCCATTTTGCACGCTGTCGCGCATATTGAATTGAACGCAGTAGACCTGCACTGGGATATCATCGCGCGCTTTACTGACACACCCATGCCGATCGGGTTCTTTGATGATTGGGTCAAGGCAGCGGATGAAGAATCTAAACATTTTGACCTGTTGTGTGATTGCTTACAAGCGCACGGCAGCCATTACGGCGCCTTGCCCGCCCATGCAGGCATGTGGCGCGCGGCGCAAGATACCGCGAACGATCTGATGGGGCGTCTGGCCGTGGTGCCGATGGTCCTTGAGGCGCGCGGTTTGGACGTGACCCCCGGCATGATCAAGATTTTCCAGCAGGCCAAAGACCACCAAACCATCGACGCGCTAAACGTGATATACGCCGAAGAAGTGCATCACGTCGCCTATGGCTCAAAATGGTTCCATTTTCTATGTGGCCGACACGATCTGGACCCGACGGGCGTGTTCCATGACCTTGTAGGGCGCTATTTTCACAGCACGCTCAAGCCGCCGTTCAACGAGGAAAAGCGTGCCGAGGCTGGCATCCCGCCCGATTTTTATTGGCCGCTGGCTGAAACGATCAAGCCGCGCCGTTAACCAAGCCAACCGCGTTCGAATCCGGCAATCGGCGCATTTTCGCCCATTTCGGCCCACATCCTACCGGATTTGTGCATTTTTACGTTAAATTGTTGCAGCAGAGTCCCAGCCCCGTTAACACCGTCTTGCACACCAATTGGCCGGGGGGCCGGTGTGCGACTGTGGGATGGGTACTAAAGGGACACAAACGTGCGATTACGCCTAATTCAAAAGTTGCATATGGCGCTGGAAAAGCGATTCCCAGAAAAGCGTCTGTTCCTGCGCTCGGACACTGAAACACGTTTTATTCGTTTGCGGTCTGAGACCCAATTACTGGCTTGGGCCGGTGGTGCTGTCACTGTCGCTTGGACAATTATTGCAACCGCGATCTTGTTGATGGACACGATAGGCGCGGGTAATTTCCGCGCACAGGCCCAGCGTGATCAGATAATCTACGAGGAACGCCTGAACGCCATGTCCGTTGAGCGCGACCACCGCGCCGCAGAGGCATTGGCCGCGCAATCACGTTTCTCGCTGGCGATGGATCAGATTTCGGTGATGCAGTCCGAACTGCTGTCATCCGAAGACAGCCGCCGCGAAATGGAAACCGGAATCGAAGTCGTGCAGGCAACTTTGCGCCGCGCCATGCAAGAACGCGAAGCCGCGCGCGACGAGGCTGCCGTGCTGACCGCGGCACTTGACGGTGACACAAGCGGAATAGCCGGAAGAAGAAGCAGCGTCGAAGCCAGTGGGACGGTTGATCTCCTGGGCGAGGCGCTGGCGCAAACTGCCGCAGAACGCGATCTGATCGCAGCAGACGCCCATTTTGCAATCGAACATGCCGCCGAGATGGAGCTTGAACTGCGCCTTCTTGAAGATAAGACCGACGCGATTTTCCGCCAACTCGAAGAGGCTATGACCGTGTCGGTGGAGCCACTTGACCGGATGTTTCGCGCCGCTGGCCTGAACCCTGACGACCTGTTGGCCGCTGCACGCCGCGGGTATTCGGGCACAGGTGGCCCGCTAACCCCGTTCCAGTTTTCGACCCGTGGCGGCGCAACTGATCCTGAAACCGAACGCGCCAACGCCATTCTGGGCGGGCTCGACCGGATCAACCTTTATCGCATCGCAGCAGAACGCGCGCCGTTTGCTGTTCCTGTGCACGACAGCTACCGCTTTACCTCTGGTTTTGGCCAACGTTGGGGCCGGATGCACAACGGCACTGACTTTGCAGCCCCTACTGGCACGCCGATCTATGCACCAGCTGACGGCGTTGTGACTTTCGCTGGCTGGTCTTCGGGCTATGGTCGTCTGGTTAAGATCCAGCACGAGTTCGGGGTCGAGACACGCTATGCCCACCAAAATCGAATTCGCGTGGAAGTTGGACAAAGAGTCTCGCGCGGGGACCGAATTGGTGATATTGGCAATTCTGGACGGTCAACTGGCCCACACTTGCACTACGAAATCCGCGTAGGCGGACGCCCCGTTAACCCAATGATTTATATAAGAGCTGGACAAGATGTTTTCTAAAAGCAAAATCAACGAACCCGGCCCAAGCGCCGCTGACACCAAATCCGCAGCAACTGATGCAGCCAAGCCTGCAACAAGCGCCATGACCTCGCCCGAGTTCAAACCCTCGGCACCCAAGGCCAAGCCGCCTGCTTCCGTTCTTTCGACGGACCTGCACATTAAGGGCAACCTCAAGACCACCGGCGATATAAACATCGAAGGTCAGGTTGATGGCGACATTCGCGCCCACCTGCTAACCATCGGCGAAGGTGCCACAGTCAGAGGCGAATGCATTGCCGACGACGTGGTGGTCAATGGCCGCATCATCGGCACAGTGCGCGGGCTCAAGGTGCGCCTGACATCGTCAGCGCGGGTCGAAGGTGACATCATCCACAAGACAATCGCCATCGAAAGCGGTGCGCATTTCGAAGGCTCCGTACAGCGTCAGGACGATCCCCTTAGCAAAGGTGCCAAAAGCATCACGACTGCTGTCGCCAAGCCAGGCGACGCCAAAGCTTAACGCCTGCGCGACTATCAATTTAAAAACGGGCGCCCAGTTATCTGCGGCGCCCTTTTTGTTGTATCGCACTTGTCCCGCGTCGCCATCATGGCGTACATCGAAATGCCTCAATCGACCGGATCGTAAAGCGCGCGGCGGTAAAGGTGCCATGTGGCGTGGCCCAGCACCGGAAGCACCACCATCAGCCCAAGAAACATCGGCGCAAGGGCAATCAGTGACAGCACGGCGATAATCCCTGCCCAGATCCACAGCACTAACAGATTGGCACGCACGGTGCGAAAGCTCAGGATCATGGCGCTGATGAAATCAATCTCTTTTTCAAGCACAAGCGGCAGGCTGACTACGGTCAGCGAAAACAGCAAGAACGCCAGCACAGCCCCGACGCCCAATTCCACGGCGATCATCGTCAGCCCGTTGGGCGTCAAAAATGCTTCCCAGCTTTGCGAGATATTGGTCATCGTCGACAGCCCCATGAACAGCGCGAAAATCATATGCGCCAGAAAGGTCCAGAACAAGAAATAGAACACGATGATGGCGCCAATCCACGGCACCTGTCGGGTGCGTTCATTCCACACCACGCCCAAGATGGCGCGCCACTGCAACGGTTGATCCGCCTCAAGCCTGCGGCTGACCTCATACAATCCGACCGCAGCAAAGGGGGCCGCCAGCGGAAACCCCAGCGATGTCGCAAGTGTCCAGCTTACATGGCCAGCGCCAAGCCAAAGCATAAAGAACCCGCCCAAAACATAGACCGCGCTAAAGAACAGCCCGAATTGCGGCGCGCGACGAAAATCAGCCATGCCCGCCTTAAGGACCACCCAAAGCTCGGGCAGGGTCACATGGCCAATCTCGGGCTGTGGTGATGCAGCAATGTTATCGCTTGCGTCCGGCATGATATTCCCCTTTGCGAATACTTCGCCAGTGCCACATCACTAAGTCAAGGTGTTAGGCCTCGGCGTTGGCTTCAGCGCGGGATTTACCGGCGACGTCCATCGCAAGTGTCGCTGCCATAAACGCATCCAGATCACCATCAAGCACGCCGGATGTATCGCTGGTCTCGTGGCGGGTGCGCAGGTCTTTGACCATCTGGTAGGGCTGCAAGACATATGATCTGATCTGGTTGCCCCAACCCGCATCGCCTGCGTTTTCATGGGCTTCGTTCACCAGCGTTGAGCGCTTGTCCAATTCGATCTGATAAAGCCGCGACTTCAGCGCTTTCATCGCGATATCGCGGTTCTGGTGCTGGGACTTTTCCGAGGACGTCACGACGATGCCCGTCGGCGCGTGGGTTATGCGCACGGCAGAGTCAGTCGTGTTGACGTGCTGCCCGCCTGCCCCGCTTGAACGATAAGTATCAATGCGAATGTCCGAGGGGTTCACCTCGATTTCGATGTTATCATCGACCACCGGATAAACTTTGACGGATGTAAACGAGGTGTGGCGTTTGGCGGCGCTATCGAATGGCGAAATCCGCACAAGACGATGCACGCCGGATTCCGATTTAAGCCAGCCATAGGCGTTTAGCCCGCTGATCTTGTAGGCGGCCGATTTGATGCCCGCTTCTTCGCCGGGGCTCTCGGATTGCAGTTCAACCTTATAGCCTTTTTTCTCGGCCCAACGCACATACATCCGCGCCAGCATATTGGCCCAGTCGCAGCTTTCGGTACCGCCCGCCCCCGAGTTTATCTCAAGGAAGGTGTCGTTGGCATCCGCCTCGCCGTCCAGCAGCGCCTCAAGCTCTTTGGTTGCGGCTTTTTCAGCCAGCACCGCGAGGGCGGCTTCAGCTTCGGCGATCACTTCCGCGTCGCCTTCCATCTCGCCCAGCTCGATCAGATCGACGTTGTCGGTCTTGTCCTGTGCGATAGTTTCGTAGGTAGCAATCGCATCAACCAGCATCTGCCGGTTACGCATCAGCGTTTGCGCTGCGGCAGGATCGTCCCACAAAGTCGGGTCCTCGACGCGAGCGTTGAATTCCTCAAGCCGGTGCTTGGCTGTGTCCCAATCCATCCGCTGCTTGAGAAGCTCAAGGGATTTGTCGATGGCAGCAATGATGTTTTGCGTCTCGGCGCGCATGGCAGGGCTTTCCATATTTCCGGTTTGCTCGGTGATAGCCCGCCCACGGGGGACGGGCAAGCCAGCTTAGTAAACGCCACCCGATGACAGGGTGCCAAAGGTCGCTTGCGGCCCTACGGTCGCGGTGTCCCCCGTCGATGTGGTGACCTCGCGCGCGTTGTTCGTGACTTCGTCAAACAGAGGCAGATCAGAGGCCATGGCGAAGCCACCATCAAAGATCATCCCAAACACGGGCTCTTCGCCAATGCGGAAACATTCAGAGACAACATTGTCGCCGGTTATCCCGTCGGGCAGGCGCGCTCCGCTAAATCGGTCGATATTGATGAACTGACAGGCATCGGGGATTTCAAAATTACCGCCACCATAGCGCTGGATCGCTTGCGCCATAAAGGTGTTGAATACAGGGCCACACATTCCGCCGCCCGATGCCCCGCGCCCCATGCTGCGCGGCGTATCATAGCCAATATAACAGCCGGCCACGATATTGGACGAAAAGCCGACGAACCACACGTCTTTGCCATCGTTGGTCGTGCCTGTTTTGCCCGCGATTGGCACCGGCAGATTCACCGAACTCCGCGCCGTGCCGCGTTCGACAACGCCGCGCATCATGCTGGTCAGCTGATAGGCTGTCACCGCGTTCATTACACGTTCGCGGCTGGATTGAATTTCAGGCGCGCGACCTGATGCCAGCAGAACAGAATCGCAATCGATGCAAATGCGCTGATCGTGCTGATAGACAGTTTCGCCATACCGATCCTGCACGCGGTCAACAACAGTCGGCTCTACGCGTTCGCCGCCATTTGCAAACATCGCGTAGGCGGCAACCATGCGAAACAGCGTGGTTTCTTCGGACCCAAGTGCTGCCGCAAGATAGGGGTTCATATTGTCATAAACACCAAAGCGTTCGGCGTAATCGGCGATGACATCCATCCCGACTTGTTGGGCCAAACGCACGGTCATGACGTTACGCGATTGTTCGATCCCTGTGCGCAGCGGAGTTGGTCCATAAAACTCGTTCGAAGCGTTCATCGGACGCCAGATTTCACCACCGGCGCGCACCTCGATCGGGGCATCCACAACGATGGTCGCGGGGGTATAGCCACTGTCCAGTGCTGCCGCATAGACAAACGGTTTGAACGACGATCCGGGCTGGCGGTAGGCTTGCGTGGCGCGGTTCAATTCGGAATGCTGGAATGAAAATCCGCCCTGCATAGCAATCACGCGGCCCGTGTTCACGTCCATCGCCATAAAGCCGCCCTCTACTTCGGGGATTTGGCGCAGACTCCAGCGGATAAAGCTGCCGTCGCTGTCGGCTGTCATCTTGCGCACATGCACGACATCGCCGACGGCGAAATTATCGACAAAGCTGCCGCGCATCCATTCGATGTCATTGCGCGGCACCACCTGATCAGGTTCATCCGCACCGATGTCTTCGATGCCAAGGCGCATCTCACGATCACCGACCTCAAGCACGACGGCAGGATACCACTGATTTTCAAGCGCGATATCACGTGCCACGCGCGCAGCGCTCAGGGCCGCGCGCCAGCTTTCTTCGCGCGCCAGTTCCTCGGTTGGGATGGTCAGGCCTGTGCCACGCCAAACGCCAAGCCCGCGATCAAACTGCTCTAGTGCTGCGCGCAGCGCTTGGCTGGCGACTTTTTGCATTTCCTCGTCCACGGTAGCGCGGATCGAATAACCGGCGGTGGTGAAATAATCTGCCTCAACGCCCAACTCACTGACAATCTGACGACGCACCTGATCGGTAAAGTAATCACGCGGCGGTACTGAACTGCGGAAACTGGGGAAATCACCGCCCTGCACAGTGCGCAGCGGATCGGCCAATGCTTCGGCCAATTCGGCGTCATTGATATAGCCGTTCTCGTACATTTCCTGCAGGATAAACGCCCGGCGCTCCAAAGCGGCCGCGCGCTGGCGCACAGGGTGATAGCTATAGGGCGCTTTGGGATGCACAGCCAAAAACGCGGCTTCTGCGATTGTCAGCTCTGCCAAGGGTTTGTTGAAATAGCTTTGCGCGGCGGCTGTTACACCGTAGCTGCGCACGCCAAGGTCAATTTCGTTCAGATAAAGCTCAAGAATACGCTCCTTGGGCATGGATTCTTCGATCCGCGCGGCCAGAATAATCTCTTGAATTTTGCGTTCCGCAGTGCGCGAGCCGTCCAGCAGGAAGTTTTTCATCACCTGCTGCGTGATCGTTGACGCCCCCCGCAAGTCGCGCCCACCCGACAGAATCGCATCGTAAAACGCGCCCGCCATGCCGCGCACATCATATCCCGCGTGGTTATAGAAATTTTTATCTTCTGCGGAAATGAACGCCTGTTTGACGATATCTGGAATTTCCTCGGCGGGGGTGAAAAGACGCCGCTCGGTGGCGAATTCATCAATGATCGCGCCTTCGCTGGAATAAATCCGGCTGATCGTTTTAGGGGTATAATTCGCCAGAACCTCGTATGTGGGCAAGTCACGACCATACATGTAGAAAATCGCACCAAGCGTCAGGGCGCCCATGGCAATGCCGAGGGTAAGCATCGAAAAGATACCGCCCAGAAAAGACAAGATAAAGCGTAGCACGCGTGCGCCCCCATAATTGTTCCCCGCTTATATGGCCAAGCGGGGGAATCGTCAAAAGCGCAAAGCACCATATCGGCCATTAAGTGCCAGTTACGCGGACACATCTGCGTGCGTGCTTGCCAATTGTGCGCCTTGGCTCAAACTTCATGGCCATTACATCCGAAGATGTCATCCCCACCTATACCCGCGTCGCCCCGCAATGGGACCGGCCGCGCAGTCGCGCGCTATTTGAAAAACGCTGGCTGGACCGGGTGTTGGACTACACGTCGCGGCACGGCAAACGGCGGCGAATTCTTGATCTGGGTTCCGGGTCGGGGCAACCCATCGCCAGTTACCTGATGGAACGGGGCGCTGCGGTTACGGGGTTGAACGCGGCCATGCCGATGGTCGATTTGTTCGCCGCAAAACCTGCCGCGTGCCACAGTGCACCACGATGGCATGCGCGGTCCTAGCCTTGGGGTGCCCTTTGATACGATCCTCGCATGGGACAGCGTTTTCCACCTGTCACAGGGCGATCAGCGGGCGATGTTTGCGACCTTTTCCGCCCATGCCGCCCCGCGTGCCGCGTTGATGTTCACCAGTGGCGACACCGCAGGCCACGTCATCAGACAGGTCGGCGGCGAACCGGTATATCATGCCAGCCTTGCGCGCGAGGACTATCAAGCCTGTCTCGCAAAGCACGGATTCGACGTTATAAAACACGTAGCGAATGATCCGACCTGCGGCGGACATACAATCTGGCTTGCGCGTTTCAGCGGGCGTTACTGGCGCACCAACGGATCAAGGGCAGTTTCGGCTGCGGCCCAGCGTTGCACGGCCAAGACGATGCCTTCGACCAGACTGGCGCGCCCCTGTGGCGTGACAAGGTTGGCGCGGTCGTTTTCATTAGACAAAAACCCGACTTCGATTAGCACCGACGGGAAATCAGCCGCATTCAGCACCGCTAGAACCGCCTCGCGGCGCGGGCGGGAATTCAGGTTTGCATTCGCATCCCGCAGCCCTGTCACCAGCGCCTGCGCCAGCCGTTCGCCTTTGGGGGCAGTTTCAAGGCGGGCTAAATCCATTAGAACGGTTGCGACAGTGTCGTCCTGCCCGCTCAGGTCCAGCCCTGCCAAAAGATCGGCGCGGTCATGGCGTTCGGCCATGCGCTGTGAGGCGTCGCCTTCGGCTTCGTCGGTCAACGTATAGATCGACGCGCCCGAGGCATCGTCGGTTTCAAGTGCATCCGCATGCAGCGAGATAAATGCATCTGCGCGGGCCAAACGCGCCATCGTGATACGTTCTTCAATGGGGACGAATATATCGCTGTTACGGGTTAGCACGACCTGCACGCCGCCTGCCCGCACCAGCCCCTCGCTGACCTCGCGGGCCAATTGCAGCATCAAATCGGCCTCTTGCAGCCCATCGCGTTCTGCACCGGGATCAATGCCGCCATGGCCGGGATCAATTACGATCGTCAGCACACCATCATCAACGGGCGGCGCGACCTGTTGCGTTGGATCGGACGCCATCAGGAAATCCCAATCAGGATCTGTGGGCGCACCCGACAGCGCGGCATAGGTTTCGGCGTTGGTACTTTCCAGCGCGACGGTCAGCAACGCGGTCCCGCTTATTTCATCCACGGCCATGCCCGCAGCGCGTACCCGCAACGCCACATCCAGATCCAGCACCATGCGCGACCAGCCTGGACGCAGCGCCCCGAACCGCAGATCGCTGACTTTATCAGCATTCAGCAATGCTGTACGCGACGCACCGCGCCAATCTACCTCGCGAAAATCAAGCACGAGACGACGCGGATTATCCAGCGTGAACACGCGGTACGGCACAGGTTGCGACAGATAGAGATCAACCTGAACCCCGCCCCACGTGTCGCGCACTTGGCTTTGGGCCACCTCCAACCGCGCAAGGCCGGAAAAGTCCTGCGCAATAGAAGGCAACGCCAGCGTAGCCGCCAGCCAAAGGGTGAAAATTGGAGATACCAGTCGCGCCTGCATAGGGTTTGTTACCTGCTTTTTCCCGATGCTATCACGCCTGCGCACGCGCCGCCATAAACTGCTGCAACTGCGCCATCCCGTCGCGCATATCCGCCGAGGACCGTGCATAGGAAAACCGCAACCAGCGGTGGCCGCGCAGGGGGTCGAAATCAAGGCCCGGTGTCACCGCAACCCCGGCAACATCCAGAATCTCCGCAGCAAAGGCGCGGGCATCGTCCGTGTAGTCGCTGACATCCACATAGACATAAAACGCCCCATCCGGCGGGGCAAAACGATGAAAGCCAGCCGCGCGCAAACCGTCCATGACGATTTGACGGTTCTGTGCATAGACAGCCAGATAGCCATCCAGTTCGGGCGTGCATTCCATCGCGCCAAGGGCAAGTTCCTGACCTGCGTGCGGGGCACAGATGAACATGTTTTGGGCTAGCCGCTCAACGATGCGCACATGGTCTTGGGGAACCACCATCCAGCCGACCCGCCAGCCAGTCATGCTGAAATACTTGGAGAACGAGTTGATCACATAAACCTCGTCCGTCACTTCAAGGGCGCTGACGGCTTTGGCCTCATATTCGATCCCGTGATAAATTTCGTCAGAGATAAACGCCGCGCCGCGCGCGTTGCATGCATCCGACAGCGCTATGATCTCGTCGCGCCCTAGCATCGTGCCGGACGGATTGGCGGGGGACGCGACGATCAGCCCGTCCAAATCATGCGCCGCCACATCCGCCGCGACAGGCTGTAATCGATTTTCCATCGTGGTCGGAATCCCCACAGGCGTCAGCGACAGCGCGCGCAATATCTGGCGATAGGACGGATAGCACGGCTCGCCCAGACCGACACGCGCGCCCACATCAAACAACGCCGTGAACGCCAATAGAAACGCCCCCGACGCGCCGCTGGTTATGATCACGCGGTCAGGGTTCAGATCGACGTTATACCAGTCACCATATTGGCGCGCGATACGGGCGCGCAATTCTGGCATGCCCAATCCAACAGTATAGCCAAGCGGCTGCGCCTCCATTTGCGCGGCAAGTCGCGCGCACGCGCCAGCAGGTGCACCAGTGCCCGGCTGGCCGACTTCCATATGGATAATATGACGCCCCGCTGCCTCGGCGGCGCGAGCGGCTTCCATAACATCCATCACAATGAAGGGATCGACTACCCCACGGGTTGAGTTTTTCATGCTCTGCCCTCTATCCTTGGTGGGCCGGGCCCGTTCAAACATGGCCCGGCTATTTGCGCCTGTGTGCCCTGCCCGAACTGGACCCGTCAATGCACCTTTTTCCGCTCCGCCTTTGGCTGGTCGCCCTTGTGATCAGTTTTGCCGTAGCGCAGCCTGCGCGCGCCGTGTCGCTGATCCGTGACGCCGAAATTGAGAACGCACTTGCGGAACTATCTGCACCAATCTTGCGCGCGGCGGGCCTGTCACCACAGCAGGTGCGCATACTGGTTGTGGATGATCGCAGCCTGAACGCCTTTGTCATCAACGGAACGGCGATATTTATCCATACCGGCCTTTTGCTGAAACTTGAAAGCGCCGCACAATTGCAATCCGTCATCGCCCACGAGGCGGCGCATATATCCAATGGCCACATTACACGGCGTCTGACCAACATCCGCGGCGCACGCAATACGGCGGCCTTTGGGATGGTGCTAGCGGCTGCGGTCGCCATGTCGACAGGACGCGGCGATGCGGCCGCAGGAATTGCCGCGGGTGTTGCCGGGTCAAGCCAGCGCAATCTTTTTGCCCATACCCGCTCTGAGGAAAGCGCCGCCGATCAATCGGGCACCCGCTATATGCTGCGGGCCGGTGCCGATCCCGCCGCCGCCCTTGAGGTGCTTGAAATCTTTCGCGGCCAAGAGGCGCTTTCGGTTGGTCGCCAAGACCCGTATGCAAGCACGCATCCGTTAACCAATGACCGGATGCGCGCCTTGCGCGGGTTGGTCGCCGCCAATCCGGGGACACCCACCGACCAATCAACGGCGACATATTGGTTTGCGCGCGCGCAAGGCAAACTGTCGGCCTTTACCCAGAACCCCAGTTGGACCCTGGGCCGCACCAGCGACGACACCAGCGCGATTGCGCAGATGCGGCGCGCCGTGGCCTATCACCGCCAGCCCGATGCAGGCCGTGCGATCGCCACTATGGAGGCACTTCTGGCTGCCAATCCAAACGATGCCTATCTGCACGAACTGCTGGGACAAATTCTGCTGGAAAGCCGTCAGGCAGCGGCTGCGGTCGACGCTTACTGGCGCGCGGTCAATCTTGCGCCAAACGAACCGCTGATCCTTGGCGGCTACGGACGCGCGCTGCTAGCCGTTAATACTGCCGACAGCAACCGCCGCGCGGTCGAGGCATTGCAGCGCGCCCGTGATAGTGACCCGCTGGATGGGCGTATCCTTCGTGACCTTGGTCTTGCCTATTCGCGCGCCGGACAGAACGGTTTGGCATCGCTTGCCACGGCCGAACGCTATGCGCTTGCGGGCCGGATGGATGACGCCGCGTTACATGCAGCCCGTGCGGCCGATCAGCTCCCGCGCGGGTCCACCCCTTGGCAGCGCGCCCAAGATGTGCTCAGTGCTACACAAACCCGCTGACCGGAGACTTGTTTTGAAAAATATCCTTATCGCCCTCGCTTTGACGTTTAGCCTTGGCACCGCTGCTAGTGCATTCGACATGGGCGACATGTCCGACAGCGAACGCCAGACCTTTCGCGACGAAATTCGCACCTACCTGCTTGAAAACCCCGAAGTGCTGATGGAAGCAATCGGCGTATTGGAAGCCCGCGAACAAGACGAGCAAGTTGCCAATGACGTCGCTCTGGCACAAACCAACGCCGAGACCCTGTTCGAAGACGGACATTCGCTCGTTTGGGGCAACCCTGAGGGCGATATTACAATGGTAGAATTCATGGATTATCGCTGTAGCTTTTGTCGCCGCGCACATCCTGAAATCGCGGAACTCGTTGAAACAGATGGAAATATCCGCATCATCACGAAGGAATTTCCGATCCTTGGCGAACAATCCGTTCTTGCATCGCGCTTTGCTCTCGCGACAAAAATGATCGCCGGCGACGAGGCTTACAAAATGATCTCGGACGCGCTGATGACCATGCGATCAGACATGACCGAAGACAGCCTGAGCCGTCTGGCTGACGAGTTCGATCTTGACACAGGTGCCATCATGGGAGCGATGTCGAGCGACGACATCACCACTGTGCTTTCGGAAAATCGCCTACTGGGCCAGCGCTTGTTGATCACCGGCACGCCAACATTCGTGGTCGAAGACCAAATGCTGCGCGGCTATTTGCCATTGGCGCAAATGCAAGAAGTCGTTGCGCGCGTACGCGACGGAGGCTGACGCCTTAACAATGAACAGTGCTCTGGCCGGCTGAAACGATCCTTTCAGCCGGTTATTCAGCCGCAGCGGAAATTGCGTCCAGTTCAGCGGCGCGCTTTTCAACCTGTTCGACGATGTGTTCAACCATCTGGTCATTGCTAAGCTTGTGGCTTTGCTTGCCCGCCAAATAGACCATCCCAGCCCCCGCCCCACCGCCGGTAAATCCGACATCGGTCATCAGCGCTTCACCGGGGCCATTAACAACGCAGCCGATGATGCTCAGGCTCATCGGCGTTTTAATATGCTCAAGCCTCATCTCCAGCGCCTCGACGGTCTTGATCACGTCAAACCCTTGGCGCGCACAAGACGGGCAGGAAATAATGTTTACACCGCGATGGCGCAGCCCAAGTGATTTGAGGATTTCAAAGCCGACTTTAACTTCTTGGACGGGATCAGCAGACAGGCTGACGCGGATCGTGTCGCCTATCCCCATCCACAATAGATTGCCCAGCCCAATGGCAGATTTGATCGTCCCGCTGACCAACCCGCCCGCTTCGGTAATGCCAAGATGGATCGGCGCGTCTGTGGCCTCGGCTAGCTGCTGATAGGCGGCTGCCGACATGAACACATCAGACGCTTTCACGCTGATCTTGAAGTTGTGGAAATCGTTGTCTTGCAGAATACGGATATGCTCCAGCCCGCTTTCGACCATCGCATCCGGGCAAGGCTCACCATATTTTTCAAGCAGATGCTTTTCAAGGCTGCCCGCATTCACGCCAATGCGGATGGCGCAATTGTGATCGCGCGCAGCAGCAATGACCTCTTTCACACGGCGTTCATCGCCTATGTTTCCGGGGTTGATGCGTAGACAGGCAGCACCTGCCTCGGCGGCTTCAATCCCGCGCTTATAGTGGAAATGAATGTCGGCCACGATCGGCACCGGGCTTTCCGCGCAAATCTGTTTCAACGCCTTGCTGCTTGCCTCATCGGGCACAGACACACGCACGATATCAGCACCCGCATCTGCCGCAGCCTGCACCTGCGCAATCGTGCCCGCCACATCCGTTGTCAGCGTGTTGGTCATGGTTTGCACTGTAATAGGGGCATCGCCACCCACGGGCACATTGCCAACCATGATCTGGCGGCTTTTGCGACGGTAAATATTACGCCACGGACGAATGGGGTTCAGTGACATGTCAGCCTCTTGCGGTTACGCGTTAGGCCATACCTAAGTCGCCCCACGCCAAGGGGCAACGGGTTGCGACAAAACATGTGGTGAATAAGGCTACTGGCTGTCCAACTGCATTTCGGCAACGTTGACCACTGCGGCCAGATCGTTGTGCTCGGCGATATCGACGGCGGCATATGTCTCGGTCAGACTTGCGACCGAAAGGGCTACGTTTGAACTGACCGATCCGCTCGGGCCGACGGGACCATAATGGGTGCCATTTACCATGAAATACACTGCACCACTTTCGCCAATGCGCAGGGTGGCAGGGTCTTCGGTTTGCGGCACAGCGTAGGTATCACCGGCATTCATTATCGATTCAAAGATGACCGTGCCATCAGCCGAGCGCACACGTACCCACGCAGGGCGCACGGCAACAAGCTGCACACCGGGGGCCGCATCTTCGGTAACTTGCACACCCGCAACAATCACGTCTTGGGGGCTAATCACCGCCGGTTCAATACCTGCAACAAGCGTTTCGCTGTCCACATCCGCATAGGTGCCAATCGCTGACGGGTCGCGCGTGGCAATCGCGGCATCGCGCGCCTCCATCACTGGCACTTCAAGCGCCCGCGGGCGGTAAAGACGATCCAGAGCTTCGGCGGATGGCAGGGCAATATCTCCAACCTGATCCATCAGAGCAGACATCGACGGACCGTCGCCGCCCGTACCAGAGCCCGCAAGCGGGTCAATTTCTGCCACAACGGTTGGCGCATTTTCAACAGGTGCAAGTTGCACGCGTTGAACTTCTTGCAGCACGCTATAACCGCCATAGCCAAGGCCACCGATCAGGGCGAGCAGCACAAGCACCGAGCCAATCGCACCGGGTTCGACACGCGCAAACATTGCGTCAACGGCTGGCGTGAACGGGGTAGCCGGTGACGAGAACATATCTTTGTCAGTGCGGTTCAGGCGTTCTTCGCGGCTTGGCTTGACCGCTGATGCGTCTGACGACATCCCGTGAGCGGTGGCAAATCCGCTTTCGCGACAGAATGTATCAAAGGCCCAATCAGGGTCCATGTTCAGGTAGCGCGCATAAGAGCGCACATAGCCTGCAATAAATCCGGGTGTGTCAAATGCGGTGGGATCGGCGTTTTCGATCGCGGCAATGTAGGCTGCTTTGATTTTCAGCTCGCGTTGCACGTCCAGCAGGGACTTCCCCAGCGTCGCACGCTCACCACGCAGCAGGTCACCAAGACGCAAATCAAACGCGTCGAATCCTTTAGATTCAACTTCTTCAATCGCTTTATTGCGTCTGAAGGTTCTGCGGATCATGCTTCGGTCCCGTTTTACTGCCCCAATAGCTACTTATTCGAATCGTCCGAAAACAGCAACTTATTTAATATACCTAACATATAGTTAAAACTTATGCGCCAGCAGAAAAACGGCTAGCCAGCAAGCTCGGCACGATTCAGCGCACAGTGCGACCACAGCCCATCCAGCGCCTGAACCAGCGCGTCCATTTCATGTGGCCCATGCACCGGGCTTGGCGTGAACCGCAGCCTTTCGGTGCCGCGTGGCACAGTCGGAAAATTGATCGGCTGCACATAAATTCCGTGCTGTTCCAATAACATATCCGACAGGATCTTGGTGTGAACCGGATCACCAACAATCAGCGGCACGATATGGCTCCCGTGATCAATGATCGGCAGACCCAACCCTTTCAGGCGCACCTTGAGGATCTTTGCCTGCGTCTGATGTTCGTCGCGCAGAGCCTGATCTGCCTTCAAATGCGCAACTGACGCGGCAGCACCGGCTGCGACGGCAGGCGGCAGCGATGTTGTAAAAATGAAACCCGGCGCATAACTGCGCACCGCATCTGCCATTTTGGCAGATGTGGCGATATAGCCGCCCATAACGCCATACGCTTTACCCAAAGTGCCGTTGATAATGTCGATCCGGTCCAGCAATCCATCGCGCTCGGCAACGCCACCGCCGCGCGGGCCATACATGCCCACCGCGTGCACTTCGTCCAGATAGGTCAATGCGCCGAATTCATCGGCAATATCGCAAATCTCTTTGATCGGGCCGAAATCGCCATCCATCGAATAGACCGATTCAAACGCGATCAATTTCGGCATCTCGGCTGGAAGCGCGGCAAGTTGCGCCCGAAGATCGTCCAGATCGTTGTGTTTGAAGATCCGCTTGGCTCCGCCATTGCGGCGAATACCCTCGATCATCGACGCATGGTTCAGACTGTCCGACAGAATAACCAGCCCCGGAAACAGACGCGGCAGCGTCGAAAGCGTCGCATCATTAGCGATATAGGCACTTGTGAACAGCAGCGCCGCCTCTTTTTGATGCAGATCAGCCAGTTCCGCTTCAAGCCGTTTATGATGGATCGTCGTGCCCGAAATATTGCGCGTCCCGCCAGACCCGGCGCCCGCCGCATCCAAGGCGTCGTGCATCGCCGACAGAACCGCAGGGTGCTGCCCCATGCCCAGATAATCATTGCCACACCAGACGGTTATGGGGCGCTCAACGCCGATCTCCTGACGCCAGATCGCATGCGGGAAATGGCCCTGCTTGCGTTCAATGTCGATGAATGTGCGGTAGCGACCTTCAAGATGAAGGCGGGCCAAAGCCGCATCAAGTTGTGCATCAAAATCCAAGGTCGTCCCCACTTCTTGCAGCACGCCAGGGGGTGAACCCCGCAGAATGGTCTTGGCGGTCATATAGGGTGAGGCCGTTTTGGGCAACACGTTACAAATTGCCGCCCCCCTTAGGGGCCTCGGACAAGGCTGGACACGGCACTGCCATGCGATAGGGTCGCACAAAATCATAACTGCCGGAGTTCCCATGTCCCTTGATCCTGTCCTATCCCGAATCGACGCCGACCTTGACGCAGCAGTTAACCGTCTGATGGCGTTTCTGCGCCTGCAATCGGTCAGCACCGATCCGGCCTATAACGCTGAAGTGGACAAGGCCGCCGATTGGCTGGTCGCCGATCTGGAAACCCTTGGCGTCACGGTGACCAAACACAAGACACCCGGCCACCCCATGGTCGTTGGCCACTTGGATGGTGACGGCCCGCACCTGCTGTTTTACGGCCACTACGATGTGCAACCTGTGGACCCGCTGAACCTTTGGAATACGCCGCCGTTTGAGCCCAGTATCGCAGACACACCCAACGGCAAAGTCATTCGCGGACGTGGCGCATCTGACGACAAGGGCCAGTTGATGACCTTCGTTGAGGCCTGCCGCGCCTGGAAAGCCGTGCATGGCACCCTGCCCTGCAAACTGACGTTCCTTTTCGAAGGCGAAGAGGAAAGCGGATCACCGTCATTGGTGCCCTTTATGGAGGCCCACAAAGACGAGCTTACCTGCGATCTGGCACTGATTTGCGACACCAGCATGGTGGCCGCTGGCGTGCCGTCGATTGCCAGCCAGTTGCGTGGGATGCTCAAGGACGAGTTTACCCTGCACGGCCCCGCGATTGACCTACATTCGGGCCATTACGGCGGCCCTGCCGTGAATCCGCTGCGCGAAATTTGCCGGATTATAGCTAGTTTTCATGATGATACAGGTCGCGTCACCGTTAACGGCTTCTATGATGGCGTGATCGAGATTGGCGACAACCTGCGCGCGCAATGGGATGCCTGTGGCTTTGACGAGGCCGAATATCTGGACAACGCGGGGCTGACGCAGGCGAGCGGAGAACAGGGATATTCCACGCTGGAACAGCAATGGGCGCGCCCTACGCTAGAAATCAACGGGTTATGGGGCGGCTATCAGGGTGCGGGGTCAAAAACCGTGATCCCGGCCCAAGCGCATTGCAAAATCACCTGCCGCCTTGTGGGCGACATGGACCCTGACATTCTGCGCGACAACGTGCGTGCGCATGTGGAAAGCCAGCTACGCCCCGACACCCGCGTCACATGGGACAACGATCTTGAAGGCTCCAAAGCCGCCGTGATGAACACTGACCGTCCAGAATTCGAGGCCGCACGCCAAGCGCTGTCGGACGAATGGGACCGCGAGGCGGTATTCGTCGGCATGGGCGGGTCAATCCCGATTGCAGGGCACTTCAAAGAGGTTCTAGGCATGGACGCGATGTTGGTCGGTTACGCTCAAGAGGACGACCGCATTCACAGCCCGAACGAAAAGTATGACCTGCAAAGCTTTCACAAAGGCATCCGATCCTGGGCGCGCATTCTTGCGGCACTTACCTAAGGATGTCTTGGCTGCACCGCATCCTTGGTTATGCGCTTTGGGGGATCGGCACGGTGATCGCCCTTGTGGTGCTCACTTGGCCGTTCTTTATGCCCGACCGGCAAACGCGCGGGATATGGGCAACCGAAGGCTATGGGCTGGTGCTGGATATTGGCCGCTTTGGCATTGATATCTATGAAGTAAATAGCGCGACTTGCCTGACACACCTATCCGGTCCCGCGCATTCCCTTGCGCTGCGCTCGCTGGCGGATGCAGATTTCGCAGCGAGCGATGGTGCGCTGATTATCAACGTCGACGGCACCGCCAACCCGATCACCGCCACGCCCCTCACGGCCCTGCCCGCCCATTGCGCCACAACCGCGCGCCCCGGCACGCCGCGCGAAAACTTTGACGCGTTATGGACGGTGATGGATGAAAACTATGCCTTCTTTGATCTGCATGGGGTTGATTGGGCGGCGCGCTATGACCAGTTCGCGCCGCTGTTCACGCCCGATCTGGATGACGCCGCTATGTTTGCCAGGCTAAGTGAGGTTCTGTCGCCGCTAGATGATATTCACACCTATCTGGTCGCGCCGGACCTGCCTGCGGGTTACAGCCCCGCCAGCCGCACCGATTGGGCCAGCGAGCGCACTGATTTCCTGTCTGCGCCGCGCGCGCTGTCCCTGACAAGCGTGCCGAACACGGGGCTGGAGTTTGCCGTTCTGGACGGTAATATCGGCTACGTCCTGATGCGGCACATGGGCACCAATCCGGGCCTGTTCGGGTCCGAGGCCGACCTTGCCAGCGACGGTTTTACCAAAGTCGCAGGCGCGCTTGCGGGCACCGATGCGATCATCCTCGATCTGCGTCTGAACCCCGGCGGGTCGGACACGGTTGCGCTTACTTATGCGTCGTTCTTCACCCATACGCCGATGCTGTGCTGCACCAAGATCACGCGCACCGCGTCGGGCTTTGGCGCGCCCTTCGCAATGACCGTGACACCAGCGGGGCCAAATGCGTTAACGCAGCCGGTGGCGATCCTGACCAGCGGCTATACCGCCAGCGCCGCCGAGGTATTTGTGCTTGCGATGAACGGCTTGGCACAGGTCACGGTTGTGGGCGAGCCGACAGCAGGCGGGCAGTCCGACATTATGGAAGTCACGCTGCCAAACGGTTTTGTGCTGGGCCTGTCGCACCAGCGGTATTTTGCAGCCGGCGGCGCGATGTATGAACTGATCGGCATCCCGCCCGACGTGGCTTCACCGTTTAACGCAAGCGCCATGCGGATCGGCGATGATCCGCAACTAAACGCCGTGCTGAACGACCTGCGCGACTAACCGCGCAGCAGGACCATACGCAGCGCTTTGGCCGCCAACAGCAACCACGGCGCGCCATGCATCAGGAAATCAAATAAATCGACAGGGCGCACCAGTGTGCCGCTCGCCAGCATCTTGAGCTTTTCCCAGATATTGGGTTCGGGGAAGAACGGCGCAAGGCCAAGCGTCAGCGCTGCCAGAATGGCAATGTTCCACGGAATTTGATCAAGAATCTGCATCGGGGTGGCCTCTCACATTGGTCTGCCCATCACATAGCCACTTGTAGCCCAATAATCCATGCCAAAAGTGACATGTATTTAAATGGCCAATATGAAACCCCGTAAGGGTCGCATAAGTCACTGATAATAATGAGGTAAAATGGCGCGGTTGACGGGGCTCGAACCCGCGACCTCCGGCGTGACAGGCCGGCACTC